>AUXO013227888.1_pt1 | contig 12827 bp, 11 predicted proteins | sample 768731 | NCBI WGS metagenome assembly AUXO01 (sample SAMN02715735, study PRJNA202380) | gut metagenome | biome: sheep rumen | host: Ovis aries | place: New Zealand: Palmerston North
TCTTTAAATAAATCATTATAATTAGAATTATTTATTTTTTCATGATATGCAGGATTATTATATCTAAATATTAATAAAACTACTAAACATACAAAAGATAAAATTCCTAATAATAAACTAACTTTATTAATAAAACCAAATAATATAATTAAACCAATTATACATGGAATAATATATTCTATAATATCAGATATTATTTTAGTAATATTATAAGATACTTCTAAAGCTTTATCTGCAAATGCTTCTTTATCAAGATTTTCTATATTAGATGATTTTATTATTTTTGTTTTTTCAAAAATATTTAATTCTATATTATGTTTAATATCATGATATGTATCATTTACTACCTTTTTATATAAAAATTTAAATCCAGTTCTAATAGCATATACTAATATTAAAACAAATAATAAATTAATAAGTTTACCTTTAGTTAATTCAGTTTTAATAAAGAAACTTGTTACGATTGCAAATAAGAACCAATTAAAATAAATTCCAGCTCTATAAATAGCAGTTTCTAGTATCAAAGATTTATTTATATTTTTAAAAATGTCTTTCATATTCATGACTCCTATACTGTATTAATATTATACAATAATATATTTTTTTAATCTATACTTATATCCTTACAGATACATTCTTTATAATCTCTTATTTTATATAAACTATCTATTCTTTCACCTATTATAGTTGTTGAATAAATATACATAGCAGCAGCTTTTAAATGAGCTAAACTAATTGTTTTATCATCTATTTCTTTTCCAATTATTACTTTTAAGAATTCTGATATATATAAATCTAAAGAACCACGCATATTTTCTTTATATATTCTTCCATCTATTTCTTTTTCTTCAACTAAATCATTATAAATGATATCAAAGTCTTTAACTGTTTTAAATGATATTAATACACTTGCATTTATACTTGTTTTAAAATCAAATATATCAATTTTATATTTATCTTTAATAAAAGCATTTACTTTATTTCCTAAGCATAGTAATAAACATCTATCTTTTAATAAATCTATTAATTCATCTAAACTAAATCTTTTAATATAATTAATATCATTTAAATATAATACTATTTTATTATTACAATTATTAATAATATCTAAATCTAATTCTTCTAATGAATCTATAACTAGAATATCATCTTCTTCTATTTTAGATATAACATCTTTATATGTCATATATACATCGGAATAACCACGTAAGCGATCACAGTAAGGACAAATTCTAGTACTATGTTTATCTAAATAAAATATTGTTTGAGTAGATACATTAAGTCTTCTAACATCACTTATATCAACATTATTGCTATTTAAAGATAGAAGTGATACATCACCTTGTTTATCATTTCCTACAACACCAATAAATTTAGTACTAAAAGTATCTGCAACATTATATAAAATATTAGCATTACTTTTTCCACCAGATATATATTCTAATAGATTATTTTTAAAATAATAATTTGTATATAAATCACCATAAGCTATTAATTTCATATTGCATCACATGTATATTATAGCATAAAAAAACTAGGTATAACCTAGTTTGTTTGGAACATTGTAGTATATCTACCTTCTCCAGAATATACTTTAGACATATCTTCAATATATTCATAATTAGTATATAATTTAGAGCCTCTTTGTTTATAACTATATTTAACAGTTCTAACACCATATAATAATGATTCAGCAATATATAAATATTCATCATCTTTACCAACAAGTAATGCTGTATGACCATTTCTAGCGATAACATCACCTATTTTATATTTATCTGAATTTGCATATTCATAAGTTAAATCATGTCTTGGTCCTAGATCAGACATATCTTTAACATCTTCTACTATACCAGCACCAATATCTCCTACATCAGTACCACCATTCATAAGAGCCCAGGTAACAAATCCTGAACAATCTAATCCATTTGGTTTTTTAGCTCCAACAGCCCAACCATCTGTATCATCATAGTTTGTTAAAGGACATCCCCAAGTAGCTTTCTTTTCTTTAACATAATTATCATTAATATCTTTAAATCTAGATTCATGTAAATATAATCCTAAATGATGATATCTACCTTCTCCATCAACTTTTCTTTGACCAACATAATATGTATCTAATCTACCGTGTTCATAGAAATAAGTAACTTTATATGGGAAAGATAATGTTAAGAATCTAGCAGCTGCAATAGTGCCTCCTCTTGTTCCACTTCCAGCATATTCTACTCTTTCTTTTAATAATGCATCTAATTCATCATTTTGTTCTTCTGAATAAACACCACATGTTAGTTTTGGTTTATCTAAATTAAATACAGGTTTAGTTAATAAATCAGTTACAATAAATTTAACTGTATTAGTAACTCCATTTGATGCATTAGCGGATATTGCTACTTCACCTTTACTAACACCTGTTACTACACCATTTTCATCAACAGTTGCAATATTTTCATCACCTGATGAATATATTAATTTAGTATTAGGTTCACCTATATATTCAACTGTTGGTTCTATTTTAAATTGTTCTCCAACAGCTATATGAAATGAATCTACATTTAAATTAACACCTATTATTTCATTAGTATTAACATTAAAATCTATTTCATCTTCTCTAATTAAATTATTTATTTTTAAAGTATAATTACCGTTGTTTAAATTAAATTTACAATTACTTGAAGTTACTCCATTAACTGTACAAGAATAAGGCAATATATTTGGAATATCCACATTTATAGTAACTGTTTTAGTTTTATCTTCATTTACTCCTTCAGCATATGTAATTCCCTTTAATATAATTGGTAAATTAAAATAATAATAAGTCACATAGCCTGTAAATAAAATTGTTACTAATAATAAAATTATAATTAAAACCCTTTTTTTCATATAAATCACTATTAATAATTTAACATATTTAAATACTTTATACAATATAAAAAGAACTATATAAATAGTTCTTTTTATTCAAATGATTCTGATACATTTTTTACTACAATATTAGTAAAAATATTATCTAAAGATACAACATTTGGATCGAAGGTTAGCATTAATAAACCATCATTATTTGATTCATATGTTTCACCTACATTTATAATATATGGATTAGGTGCATAATACTTATTTTCATTGTTAACTTTAATATATGTATTAGTTAAAACGCCTGTTACTCTATTTGGTAAATAACTTTGAGATACATCAACTGTTACATTAGGATTAAATGTAAATTCTATTGTCCAATGATCCATCACTTCATCAGTAGTATTTTCAATAGTAAATCCAAAATTATAATGGCCAGTCCATCCAGTTATTTCATTAACTGAAATATTTACTTTTACATCCGGATTAATTAATTCAGGTTCTACTGGTTCAGTGGTTGTGGTTGTTGTAGTACTTTCAGTTGTTGATGTACTAGTTGTTTCTTCTGGAGTATTAACTGGTTCTCCCTCAGGAGCATAATTAACTAATCCTGTTTCTATACCAATTGGTCCATCATAAGTAATTAAGATTGGATCTTGTGCTGTACCTGTTCCTCCTGAATAATGTACATCTTCTTTTAAATATAATACTGGTCTAATACCAAATGAATTAGACGCAGGTTCAGACCATAATTGACCTTGATACAAAGCTATTACTGTATCACCATAATCTCTTGAGAATGATGGACTTATAGACCACTCTGGTCCTGCAGCTGAAGTCCATGAATTAGCATAACAACTATTACCCATTGTATTACTAATACAAGCTTCATCACCAATAGAATATCCAATATCACTTGGATATGGTAACCCAACATAAGTTAATACAGAAGATGGTCTTGAATCATTTTCAGTACATCTAGATCCATCATCCCAATGTGGTGTACATGCATTTGGAGTTGCTGAACCATTTTCTGATTGCAATAAGAATGCTGGTGTCATTACTCCTTGATCATTTAAAGTATAAGGATTAGTACTACCTAAATTATAATATACTTTTTCAACCATACTAGCAGAATTAAGATTTAATCCTTTATATGAACAAGTAAATGAAGACATAGAAGCACCATTATAACAAGTAAAAGTATTCCATTGATCATAAGATTTATAATAGAAATTATTATATAAATAATTGTATATTACTGAACTAGTAAAATCATTTTTACCATTTTTATTATTAGTATACCAATCACTATTCCACGACATTATTTCTACAGGTTCTGGTCTAATTAATTTAGTTAATGTTTTAGAACCATTTTCGGTTTGAACATTAAAAGTACCTAATATTCTCCATAACTCTCCATTAAAATATACATAATTATGGGGATCATTACCTACATATCTAACAGCATTACCAATTCTTTTAACATCTAAATTAGTTGATAACTGAGATTCAACATACTCTGATATAGTATCTCTTCTTTCAACATTGATTAAAGCCCCACCTGTGATAGTAAGTTCTGTACTAAATGCTGCATAAGAAAAAGTCACAAGTAACATTGCGACTCCAAAAATTACAACTAAGATTAATATTTGTACATTTTTATTTAATTTGTCCAAATTAATCACTCCTATGCATGACCGTTTTGATCTACATACCACCTTGTTATTCTAAATTTATATAATGTATCTCCTTCAATTATTACGAAGAAACATTTTTGTCCTGGTTGAACATTATAATATAAAATTGGTGATCCTTCATTAACTGAAGCATCTACTAATTGTTCAAATGTTTCTGGATAAATAATATTATTGTATTTAGTTTCATCAATATCTAATTTACCTCTTACAATAACTCTATCATAATCTTTTAATATCTTACTTACTATAGAAGTATATAAATCTCTATTTTTGTATCTCTTATACTCTTTTATTAATCTATAAATTAAATATAAATCTACTTCAAATAATATAACTACTATTACAAATACTGGAACATTAGTGACAGTAAATGCATTTGTACTAACTAAGAAATCTTGATTATTAAGTGAATTAGAATTCTTCTTAATATCAGTTATTGCATCTGTTAATGGAATTTCTATTTCTTGAGTAATTGTTCTTTCATAACTCTTATCTATTCCATTTTTTTGAGCAGTTATATGAAGTGTCATATAAACATATAATTTTCCTAAAGCTGCTACTCTTAAATCTTGTTTATAATTAAGAGCTTTATCTTTATATTCTTGGAAATCTATATTTACTTTCTCATTTATTTGAACACTTGCACTAGTTTCATGTTTACTAACTGTAGCAAGTTCTACAATATCATCTTGTGTTAATGGAGTTGTTTCATCTCCATAGTCTATTACTACATATTTTGAAGCAATAGTATAATCATAATTAATATCTAACATATCAGTAGAATGAAATTCATATTTAAAAGTTGGATTAATACTTTCTATTAAACTAGAAACATATTTCATTCCAGAAGGAAGTGTTTTTATATTACCATAGTTTTCATCCTCTGCAATTGTAACATCATATGTTACATCAGATATTTCATTATAAGAAATAGAATCTACAATTGTATTAAATGATGTAGATCTAATAAATAGTGATAATGTGATCAAGAGACTACATATCACAGGTAAAATAACACATACTAAGAAACCTGTTGATGAATAAGCAGGTTTACCTTTTTTACTAACTGTATATGAATTATTAACGCTATGATATTTCATTTCTCTTGTCATATCAGTCTATTTCTCCTTCATTAAATCTCTTAACCAAATAGAAGGCAAACCTATATATCTAACTCTAAATAACGTTTTACCCACTACTTCATTCTTTGTGACAATCCAGTCATCAACTGCTTGTCCTTTTCTGTCACCTTGTGTAATAAATGATTTTTCACCATTATTATCAATGACTTTTATTATTCTATGTGTATAGTTTTTATCAGCAATTTTAAAAACTATTACATCACCCTTATCAAGTTCTAGATAACGTTTAGCATAGCTTTTATCCACCACTATTACATCACCAATATTGATGGTTGGTTCCATAGAACCAGATCCTATAACACATACCCAAAATCTAAATATATTACTATTTAAACTAACTATAATTATTATTAATATAAACAATACAACACTAGTAATTCTTGTTACTATATGTTTTTTTCTAATATCCTCTTTATTCTTTTTTTTCTTATTAAAAATTTCAGGAATACCAATATGTAATAATACAACAATAATTATAGGGATTAACATATCAACTATGGTTTCTACATACTTTGAGAAACCAGGAATAATTGGAATTATATAACCATATAAATTATATATAAAACTAAATATTAAAGCCGTTTTAAGTCCATGTTTATATGAAATAACAGTTAAACCTAAATTCATAAATAAACATTGCATAAACGTTGTAGTAAATAACTTTATAATTGGTTCTAAAGCACTTAATCCAACAAAAGAATTCCTTAAGGCAAAATCCACTAATGTAAATAATATCATAGTAGTAAATAATATTAATTTATTACCACCACTTCTATCACATATAGTAAATCTACTATATTCTTCTAATAATATAATCAATATCATTGGTAGAACATTTTTTAAAATACCTAATACGCTTATGTCATATGGGTTATTATAAAAACCAGTAATTAATCCTAAAGAATATTTTAATACTAAAAAAGCTATCGAATAAAAGATACATAATCTTATAGATATCTTATTAGTAATACTATTATCACGTGGTATACCACATGCAATTGAAAGTGATGTTAGAAGAACTACTAAGAAAATAATAACCCCTAATTCACTTAAAAATTCATGAAAAATTGTATTAAATAAAAGAATAATTAATGATACTATTTGAATAATGAATATTGTTTTTTCACTACTTCTCATATAATCACCCTTTTAATAAAAAAGGTATAACTGCATAGTTATACCTCAATGTTGCTTTTTTATAAACTAAACAGCTTGTCCGTAATTAATTGATGAATCCCCAATATTTACTGTAATTGGAGCAGTTGGTAATGCAATAGCATCTAAGTTAGCATCTAATGTAACTGTCATCTTTAATGTAGCAGTACCAGGAGTTGTTGTTCCGCCTGAAACAGTAGCAGCAGGTAATTCATCATTAACTGCAATAGGAGTTCCGTCTGCATATGTTAATGTTACTGAAACTTTTCCAGTAATATTTTGAATATCTTTTGTTTTTTGTGTATCATTATCAGCAGCACTTACATATCCAGTAATTGCAGGTAATGTAACACCTAAGATTTTAGCTTTATAAGTACCCCAGTTTTCAACAGGAACTGTAAATGATACAGAATCACCAGGAGTTTTTAAAGTTGCAGCGAATCCACTTAATGTAGTTGAATTTGCATTAGGTGTAGGTGCAGTTCCTTGTCCTGTTCCATTTCCTGTTAAAGCAGTACCAGTTGTAGTAACAGGATTAACAGTACCAAAATGTACATCCCATTTAGATGCTTCGATTGTTGCTCCAGAACTGATTGTTAATTGTTGTGAGAATGATGCCCAAGCAATTGACACAAATCCGAATACAGCAGATATAGCAACAATAGCTACCATTAACGAATTAAATTTTTCTTGTTTCATAATAATCTCTCTCTTTCTTTTTTTACAATAGACTTCCCTCTATCATTAAATAAATTATATCATTATGTCTAAAATCGTAAAATAAGAATGTCAAAAAAAACATAATACTTTACACAAATTATATAATTAAAAAAAGATGCAGTTTTACTACATCTTAGCTAATTTTTTTACATTTTCATTTTTAACAATATTTACTTGAGCAACATTATCATTTACAACTTGTAATAAATCTTCAATTCTTTCAAATTGTAATTTATATCCATATTCCTTTAAAGCACTATTAAAACTTCTGAATGATACTATTCTTCTTATATTATCAAATGTCATAGAACCGAATTCATCTTCGTATTCTTGATCAATTTCTAATTCTAATAAATCAGGACATACTAATAATTGACCAGTAACATCTTTAAAGAAATAAAATCTAACATATCCTAAATTCTTTATAACAGAGTCAGCATCAGCACCATATCTAAATGGTATAGAACCATTTAACATTAAACTAACAGCATTTTTACCATCTATAACACTTTCTGATATTTCATCTAAAGTATGAGTTTCTTGTAAATTTTCATTATCAATATATAACATAAGTATTCCCCCTAAGTGATTGTTATAATATCAAATTAAAAGGAACTATTCAATAGTTCCTTCTATTATATCTGATATTTTATCATCGAAATCACATAATGATTCTTGAATAGAAGATGTTAATGCCATTAATGCTGTAATATATTCATCTTCTGTATATTCATTTTTCATTAAGTTCATTAATTCATCATTAACTAATAAATGACTATCTAATCCAATTGTTCTACACATTGTATTTGTTAAAGAAGCAATACTAGTTAATTGTTTAAATAATAATTTTTGTTTTTCTTCAAGAGGTTTATTTTTAACACTCTCAATATAACTATCAAATTCGCTTTGCATAAATTAACCTACCTTCTTATTCTTTTGAATATTTGTATCATATCCATTTAATATTATTAATTTAGGTAATTTATTCCAATTATTAAATACTCTTACTTGTACTCTCTTTAATCTACTAGAATTATAGAAATCTTTAACTTCATTTCTTTCTTCTAACTTTTTAACTCTAGAACCAACTTTACTTCTTAAGAATAATGGTTCTTCTTTTAATACAGTACGAGTAACATATATTAAATTTTCTTCTAGTAAATCAGGATTTTTTATTTCTTGTCTTAATTTACTATCTTCTCTACTCTTATTAATTATTAAAGCACTTGCAAACCATTCTTGTAATTTACCACTTGTTCTAACAATTCTATCATATTGCTCTTTAGTTAGATATTCGCTTCTTAACTTAAGTTCATGATAATCTCTTTCATTCTTTTCTTCTAATGAACGATATATTTCTAATATATCATCATCAGACATATAAACAGTAGCATATGCAAGTAACATAGGTATTTCTTTGTTATCTAATTCATCAAATCTAATAGCATTATTTGTTAATATTTCATGTTTAACTGTTTCATTAATCTTACTCTTAATTTTAACATTGTTAACAACTGTATCTATTTCATATGGAATAGCATCTTTTATATCAAATAAGCTTTTATATTCATACGGCATCTTTCTTTCAATTGATACACATATTTCTCTTTGTTCTTCTTTAGATAAGTTTCTATAATAATTAAAGAATATATTATATGCACTTTCATATAGTTTTATTGGATTTGCTAAATTAATATTAGATATTAATTTTCTAGCATCTTTATATTCATCATCATTATTTTCTAAATCATATGTTAATAATCTTCTATAAACTAAACTATGAACATTTATAGCTAAGTTCATAAGTGTTTCTATATCAATATATTTATTTTCTTCAACACTTTTCATAATACATGAAGTTTCAATTATATTTTCAATAGTATCTAAATTATAATAAGCAGATTTATAACTTCTTAATTCAGGGAATAAATCTCTTAATTCTTGTCTATCTTCATATGGTATAGCATGATCATTATTAATAATTCTATACTTACTATTAATATAATCTTCAATACCATCTATAACTTCTTTTTTAGTTCTAACTACTTTCTTTTCTTCTGAAGAATATGTTTTAGATAAAATATCTTCCATGATATCATTTACTGATCTTAAACTGTCTTCTCTCTTTGGTTCTAAGGCAGGAATAACAGGTTTAATATCATCAGTGTTAATAATTGGAATAACTTTAGTATCTAATAGTTTTTCCATTTCTTCTTCAGTTGGTAAAACTAAAGTATCAGTTTTTTCTTTAACATCATAGTCTAATCCTGGAACTTCTACATCTTTAACTTCTTCAATAACAGGTTCAACTACTTTTGGTTCTACCTTTTTAGGTTCATCTTTTTTAACTTCTACTTTAACTTTAACCTTAACTTGTTTTGGTTCTTCCTTTTTAACTTCTACTTTTTTATTTCTATTTTGAGCATTAGCTTTGCTAATCTTTTCTTCAAGTGTTAAGAAATCTTTTAAACATTTCTCAGCAACTTTAACTTTATCAGCGCCATCTCTTTTAATAAAACTTATATATGTATCTCTAAATTTCTTTTCTTTAGAAATATTTACTGCATTAACTAATTTACTTTTTTCAACAATATTTAATACTTGCTTAGATTCCATATCGCTTAACATAGCTAACATAATATAAGCTAAATCAGCTTTCTTTTTGTGAGTATTAGCAAGTTTTAATTTAATATAGAATTTCTTTAATCTATCTTGTTGTTTAGGTTTGTCTTTATAATCGATGATACCTAAAGCTACTTCAAGTATAGATAAACATGCTTTACTATTAGAATTTAATAACTCAATATCATCCATATAAAAACTCCTTCCCGATTATATTTAAATTTTATCAAAAATAAACTTTCTATTCAATAGAATTCCATAAAAAAATAAGTTATTAATATAACTTATTTTAATCCATATTTGCTTGTAATGCAGTAATAGCAATTACACCAACAATATCATCAACAGAGCATCCTCTTGAAAGATCATTTACAGGTTTAGATAATCCTTGTACAAGAGGTCCATATGCATTTGCTCCACCTATTCTTTGAGTAATCTTATATGCTATATTTCCAGCATCTAAATCAGGAAAAACAAATGTATTTGCATGTCCTGCAACAGTAGAACCTGGTGCTTTAGAAATAGCTACTTCAGGAACAATTGCAGCATCAAATTGCATTTCTCCATCAATATTTCTATTAGGTGCTAATTCTTTAGCTAATCTAGTAGCTTCTACTACTTTAGCTGAATCATCACATTTACTTGATCCATATGTTGAATGACTTAGCATTGCAACAGCTGGTTCTCCACCAATTAAACTTTCATATGTATCTGCTGATGTAACAGCAATATTAGCTAATAAACTAGCATCAGGCATTTGATTTAAACCACAATCTGCATAAAGAATAACACCATTATTTCCTAATTCAGTATTCTTTGTTTCCATAATAAAGAAAGCTGATGCTTTAGATTCTTTACTTTTAGGTTTAATAATTTGAAATGCTGTTCTAAAAGTATCTGCAGATGTATGACATGCTCCAGTTACAACTCCATCAGCATATCCTTTAAAAACTAACATAGCCGCAAATGATCTACTATTTTCTAACATAGTTTTTCTTGCTTCTTCTAATGTTAATCCTTTTTCTTTTCTCATTTCATAAAATTCATTTATAAATTCTTCTGTATGTTCATAAGTAGATGGATTAATAGTTGTAACTCCTTCTACTTCTTCTGTTCCAATTAAAATAATATCAGCAAATGATGAAGCTTTCTTGGCTGCTTCTACTACTCTTTCATCTTCTGCTTCAGGTAATACTATTCTTTTTCTAGAAGTAGTACTTAATCTATTTAATACATTTTCTATATAACTCATATCATATCCTCCTTATTCATTATAGCATAAAAAAAGAAGAATTAATCTTCTTTTAGTCTTTTGATTTACCAAGTAATCTTAAAATATCTAAGAATAGATTAATAAAGTCAATGTATAATTGGAAAGCTCCGTATACAGCAGCTTTATCTGTTCCAAATACTTCTTCTAAAGTATCAAGCATCTTCATATCATATAAGATAAATCCCATAAATAACATGACACCAAAAACACTTAATCCAAATGCTAATGAAGAAGATTGTAAGAATATATTTATAATAGATACAATTACTATTCCTAGTAACATAAATAATAAATATATACCCATCTTTCTAAAATCAACTTTAGATACTTTTCCAATAAATGCAAATAATAAGAAAATTACTGAAGTAATTAAAAATACAAACATTATACTTTGAACTTTATAAGTAATAAATATAACTGAAAAATTAAATCCAGATAATAAACAGTAAATCAAATATAAAACTGTACATGCTGTACTACTTAGTTTATGTAAACATATACCCATTACAAATGCTATTATTAATTCAAAAATAATTGAAATCATTGCAAATCCTGCAAAGATAGCATTATCTAAATGGAAACTAACATAGTATCCTGTAAAGAAAGATATTAGTAAACCAATACCTAACCATAGAAATACTTTTGAATATAATGCATTTTTGTTTAATTCCATATAATCACCTATCTTATACTAGTAAATGTATCTTTACCTAAGAATTTAGCATTACCACCTAATTCTTCTTCAATACGCATTAATTCATTATATTTACAAATTCTATCTGTTCTAGACATAGAACCTGTTTTAATTTGTCCAGTATTAAATGCAACAGCAACATGTGCAAGTGTTGTATCTTCAGTTTCACCTGATCTATGTGAAACAATTGCAGTATAGTTATTTTGTTTAGCCATATTAATTGCATCAATAGTTTCAGATAAAGTACCAATTTGATTTAATTTAATTAAAATTGAATTAGCAATTCCTTTTTCAATACCTTCAGCAAAGATTTTTGGATTAGTAACAAATAAATCATCACCAACAATTTGAATTCTATTAGCAAGTCTATCAGTTAACTTCTTCCATCCATCCCAATCTCTTTCTCCTAAACCATCTTCAATAGAAATAATTGGATATTTATTAACTAATTCTTCTAACCAATCAATCATTTCATCAGTAGTTTTAGTACCACCATTTGATTTAGTTAATTCATATAATCCAGTTTCTGGATTATAGAATTCAGAAGCAGCAACATCCATTGCTATTTTAATATCTTCTCCTGGTTTATATCCAGCAGCTTCAATAGCTCTTACAATATATTTTAATGGTTCTTCATTATCTTTTAAGTTAGGTGCAAATCCACCTTCATC
>AUXO016873455.1_pt1 | contig 12826 bp, 5 predicted proteins | sample 768731 | NCBI WGS metagenome assembly AUXO01 (sample SAMN02715735, study PRJNA202380) | gut metagenome | biome: sheep rumen | host: Ovis aries | place: New Zealand: Palmerston North
TGCCGAGACGCTGTTTCTTAGGTGATGGCATATTATCCTCCATGTAACCGGCTCTAAGCAGACTCAATCGTTCATGTCCGCACACTAACGAGCCACAGGCACAAAATTTCACATACGAATTTAAGTATACCACTAATGAAGAGAATTATGCAAATCAAACTCCAGAATCCTGAAATCGCATTATAGCAAATGGCTTTGCTTTTTGATATAATTCTCTTTGTGGGGTGCACTGAAGTGGGGGCGTAGCATTTTTCAAATCAAATCTCTCGGTTCCCTTATTGAACAATTAAACAACGTTATGAAACAGAGGAGGGCAGTTTATGAAGCTGACAATCACGTATGCCAAATGTCCTAGCGAAGGGACAGTTGAAACATTCGGAAGTTACCGGTATGAAGTTAATACCGATATTGCTGACAAAGACACATTTGAAAAAACAATTACATCCATTATGGACTCGTATGGGGACTATGCGCTTGACCATTATATGGAGAAGGATGCGGATGTCTTTGCATGCTATATGGATGATGAAAAAGAACCTGTCTATGTAAGCGATAAAAATTCAAAAAAAGATCCATTAGCTATTGTTGACGGTATAATCAGAAGATCTAAAGTATCATCTGTTGTCCTTGCGTATGATGGATTGGTCTATGTTCTTGAAGAGCCGAAGGCAGATACTGAAGATAAAAACAATATCATTCTGTCTAGTTATAATGTCACTCTCTCAAAAGAAAACAAGGACACATATACCCTGAGCGGAAGTAATATCACTGTATTTTTCCCTTATCGTGACGGTGAATACTCAACTATTCCAAATAAGAAATGTGCAGACAATGTAACTCCGTTCTTCTATGTACTGAAGGGTAATTTACATGAAGAAGCTAACTATCCCGAATTGTCTTATTATGATGAAAGCACTGATGAAACTATTGATGAGCCTGCTTTCACAATCAAAACAGACACCGCAATAAAAGAACTGAAAATAAGAATAGTTCCATATTACGATTCAGTCGTTTACGTTGTTTCAGGTGTATATTCACAAGATTGCAATAATGATGCATATCCGGACGGCGAATCTAATAGTAAATTTGAAGGTTTATTCTTCTCAATGAACGAATCATATATTTTTAAAACCGGAGATCTTACCAATGTTTATGCATGGCTATCTGCTTATGTAAACAACACATATGTTGGCAGGCCCGATGATAACCGTATGAGAGTTCATGATACACAGCTTGAAGAAATTATAAAAACCGGAGAATTCAGCGACACGGAAGTTCTGAATACAATGTCTTTCGATCTGTATAACTGTATAAATGATGCACTGCACCAAAGAGGGATTTCCATATCTGACGAGTTCATAACGGAAACTAAAACGAGAGCATCCGAAAACCTACAATTTCTCAGCAAAAAGCAGTCCGAAACTTTGTTTAATATTTTTTCTTATAACGATAATGAAACCACAAAATACCATTGCCCGCTTAAGAAGGTTTATGATATAACCCAAAATGCACTTGATAAATTTCCAAATATTACTTTTGATGAAAACGGCATGGCAGAAAACGAATTTGATAATCTGAATGAAGAGATAAGTTTATCAGTATCAATTCATGAAAACTCAAATGTTCCAGAGGACAGATTTCCAACAGCCATTCATGAAATGGGGCACGCAGTTGCCGGAAACATGCTTGCACCAGAGCACAAAGGTGTATGGGAAATGATTACCATTGTTCCTAGCGATACAAAGGGATATGACGGATGTTGTTATCTCAGCAATGAGTACTACGCTTTATTAGATACTACAGAAAAAAGAATCATGAAGTCTTTGGGTGGACTTACCGCAGAAGAGCTATGCCTGGAAGACAACGGCGGCGGATGGAGCCAGGATTACCTGAATTGCAAAGGAATGCTTACAGAAATACTTCTGTCCGATAAAATAGAATTCCTTTTTGACGAAAAAGAAGAAAAGATCAAAATCAAATATGAGGGCTCTGCCTATTTAACAACTAATATCCGTGACCAGCTTTTAAGCAAACTACGACAGCAGACCAGAGAATTGCTTAAGGACGAGAAAGAACATATCGAAACACTTGCAAGAAGAATAATGGAGACCGAAGAAAAAGAAATTGACGGCGAAACTTTTGATGCCTGGTTCAAGGAAGTCTGCGGCTGATCAAATCTTAATCTGAAAAATCCATGACACAAAGGCCTGCCCTTTGCGGGGCAGGCCTTTTATTTTGTCATTTAACTGCTTTTATATCAAGTATAGATTCTAACTTATTAAAGCCAGCTTTTCCGCCCCAATTTTCCAGAAATTTTCCCTTCTCGCTTCCTGAATCGCTACATAGCATAGTTACCATAGCACGTGCCCTTGTAACGCTTACATATAGGTTCTTAAGTCCGCTTGCATCTCTCCAGTAATTATCATTATCCAAAAATATATAGACTTCATCGAAATCCAGCCCCTTCGCGTCAGCAACATTAAGTATATAGATTCCAGGTGCAAAAGGATTTCTCTTATATTTTTGAGTATCGCCAATAATTTTATATACTCTTATATTTGTGTCACCAAATTTTTTTTCAATTTCGTCAGCCTGTTTTGATTTTCTCCCTAAAATTATGCCAATTCTTTTTTCCTGATCTGTCTCCATTACTTTCTTAACGGCATCATGCAGATATTTATATTCTGTATCCCTGTCGTCACATATACGTAATCTTGGCTTATCACCATCAATCCCCGTACCCTCCTCAAGATCCTTGACATCATTATCTTTAAGTTCAGTCTGTCGTATATACTTTGCAAAACTTATTATTCCATTTGACATCCTAAACTGTTTTATTAATGTGTATTTATTAAATTTACAGTTTTCTCCCAGTTCTTTCTCCAGTTTATTTAAAGAATCACCCGGATTGCTTCCGTTACTATACTTTATTAAGTCTGGATTTAGCATCTCTAAACCATTATTTGGATCATTCCCTTGCCAATTCATTCTTTTTTTCTTAAAGTCTTCAATAGGATCACTCCCTTTCTTATTCGGATAAAATGATGCAAAAATGTTTTGTGTTTCGGATCCGACTACGGTTACGGAATCACTTGCAAGTGACAGTAAAAATTTAAGCTGATATACAGTCATATCCTGGGCTTCATCCACCAGCACGTGGGCAATATTGCCCTCTGTTATTCCTTCATCTTTGGCTGCTTTTGTAATTCTAAAATCTTTACAAGAATCCAATTCTGCTACCCCTACAGCAATTGAAGGTTCAATAACTAAATATAAGCTTCCGTATACCAAGGATTTACAATCTTCTAATCTATTTTTACCATTATTACCAACACCATATATGTAGTTAAATAACAGATTAGTTGTACCGGTAACCAAAAGTACCTTTTTATCTGAACCGCTATCTTCAAGCTCCTTAGCAAGCCTCATTGCCCGCCTACATAACACAACGCTTTTTCCGGTCCCGGCAGACCCTCTGACCCATATATATTTTTCATTAGCATCAACAATTTCTTTCTGACTGGCTGTTTTACTCTCCAGATCATCATATAATACTAATTCGCCCCAGCTTTCTTTTTCCATTACTAATTCCTCCTTTGTTTAATCCTCATCATCCAAATTATACCCGTCTGTAATTCTTGGCTGCTGCTTTTCTTCTGTACCCGATATTTTGTATTCTCGCAGCTCTTTCAGATCATCATAATTACTGTTATTCCACCTATGAATCTCTTCCTTTCCATATCTTACAAAATCGCCAAACGGTGAATCAAAGCCGCTCTTAAACAGAAATCCTTTATCTATGATTTTTTGCAAAAGTGCCATTACGGCACTGCTATTATCCTTAAATATTCCAAAACTGCCAAGTTCTTTAAGACTCTTGGAACTGTCCCCCCATTTTCTTTTCCTTGAAACAGTTTCCGTTTCATTGCCAGCAAGGAAATCTTTCAGAGTCTCTTCTTTTATCGAGTAGCCACCATTACAGGAAGATATTTCCCATACTGCATTAAGTATTTTAAATGAATCTGATACATCATCATCTTTCTCAGCAAACTGATGATTACGTTCTTTATCTTTCCACCACGCCAACCTTTCTTCTTCTTTTTCTTTGTAGCTCTTGCCTTCATCAGATATGAACTGCAATTCACGTAATTTCAGATTTTCAGTGCCCTTATTTGCTTCTCTAATTTCGGGAATAAAAACAGATTCATGCATTTCACTTCCACCGAGCAGGTAAACCCTGTTTCTGCTTCTTGTTAGTGCCACATAGAATAACCTGCGTTCTTCCGGATATTCAAGTACACATTCCTCTTCCTCCATTGTTGATACCAACTTAAGAATTGGATCATCTTCTATTTTACATGGGAAACCGTATTTTCCATCATTCATTCCGAGTATTATTACATCATCTGCCTCCAACCCCTTTGAGCTGTGCACTGTCATAAATACGATTTTGCCAAGCCCTGCAAGAGATTCATCTGACGCCTTAAGCCATGTGGAGACATTACCGTATTCATCCTCTTTTTCGCTTACCTGTATAAAAGCAGGTTCCGCCCCATAAGGCTTTGTGCAAAGGTATCGTCCACTATTTCCATACCGACCCAGAATAAGAATGTCACCGTCCAAAGGTCTCCCATCGTTCTCTCTGTCTTTCTTTATCTGACGCAGTGCCTCCACACATGCCCAAACAGAATCGTAGGACTCATGTGATATTTTCATGACAGGATTATTTATCTGTTTTTCTTTTTTCGACGAAAGCTCCTTTTTTATCTGGGCCTCATTGCTCATCACAAAGTTACCTGCAATATCAATTAATGACTGCGGATTTCTTCGGGTATTGTTTATTGTTATCTGTTCAAAATTTCCCTTCGAATCTTCAAACATATTCTCAAAATCCCTGAACAGTTTTACCTTTGATCCGGCAAAGGCATATATCGACTGCCAGTCATCTCCCACTACCATCAGTTGTTTAGAATTGCTATAGGTAACAAGTTCCTTAAGAAGATCAAATCTTTGTCCAGATATATCCTGATATTCATCAACAATAATGTAATCATATTTTTCTATTCTGCAATGTCCACCTTCTGAATTCGCTTTTTTAAGTATCCCCGTCGCCTTATTTATCATATCTGAAAAATCAATTTGACTGTATTTTTCCAGATAATTCTCATAGGCATTAAAACAACTCCGGCCAATTCCTAAAAAAACACTAATGCGTTCTTTCGCCTTTTTATCATCACCAATTACCCTTGCAACAGCGGCGTCATCAAAATAATCAAAATCAGCAATTCCTTCTACCTTCATCAGGCTAATGAATCTGTTCAGCAATTCTATCAGCGATGCTGTCCCGCTATAATTTTTAAGAATCTTTGCCCATTCATCTGATGAAAAATTCCATTCTTCACATTGATTATCATCAGTCATGTCTGGCGCTATATTTTCCATAATCCATTCGGGAAAATTCGAGTCAAAACTGAAATAAACATAAACAAGATTCAAAAAGTTACGCCTCGGCTCATCTTCAATTGTGTTTTCACCAACCTTGCCTTTGACAATAAAATCTTTTATAAATCGTTTTATCGATCTTTGAGATAAGCCGCGTTTTTCTCCACTTTTTTTAACAACACTGTATCCAAGTCCGTGAAATGTTTTGATCCGGCAATTCTTTAATTCTGGATATCTCTTTTGTATCCTCTCCACAAGTTCATCAACCGCTTTGTTCGTAAGTGAAAGTAGCAATATGCTTTTAGCTGGTACTTTTCTCTTTTCAACAAGATATTTCACCTTTGCAGCAGCTGTGAAGGTCTTACCGGTACCCGCGCCAGCTATCACCTGCTCATATTTTGCTTCGCACAGCACCGCCCTTAACTGATCATCATCTAATTTTGGAGCATTATCTCCAAAGATAGTTCTTACCTTATCAAAGGGTATTGATATACTTTCTTTTTTTTTATCAAGATCACCTCTATCAACAATTTCTGCATTATCTATTTCATTTGTATAGTCCATCATGACAATTACCCCTTTTTAGTTTCCTCCTGAAGATAAGTGAAAATCCTGCCTTAGCCCAGTTTTATTTCCTGCAAAGCCCCTTCACATAGCAAGTTTCACATTTATCACTTACGCATCTCGGAAGATCAGATTTTCTTATGCAGTTTGCCGACTCCTTTATGCTCTTTTTCATCTCTATCAGAACCTCTTTGTCCACCGCTTCCGTTGCATTTCTTGAGCCGTCGGGGTAGTCGAGATTATAGATGGAAAGATAGTCTGCGTTCTCACCCGTCATCGTAGCATAACCTATGGCATAGATTTTAAGCTGCTCCGCATTCAGGCACTGTTCAGCATCCTTTCCTGCAGATTTAAGATCCACAATAGCCGTCTTTAAAGCGCCGTTATCATCAACCTTACGGACCAGATCTATCCTTCCGTTTACGCTTACACCATCCCCCATCTCGATATTTATCTCAAGTTCGGAGGCCACAATTTTATCCGCATCTTTTTCATTTTGGGCAACATATGCATGTGCGCATCTTTTTGCGCTCTGAAGCGAATTCCGCAATATCAGATCACTTGCAAACGGAAGATTCATAGACTCTTCGGCAATAGCATCAATTTCTTTATCCGAAAGCTTCTTTCCTTCTATCCACGCATTATGTATATGCATCATAATCTCATGAAGTACCGTACCATAGCCCTGCGACTGGGTATACGGCTGTACAAAACCATAAAAATTAGACAGCTTAAATCTGTATGGACAGTCGTAATAATTTGAAAGCAGCGAGAAATTAAGCGTAATCGGTATAGGATCATCGCTGAATTCAGGAAGATGCTGAGTGGTCAGTTTATACTTAGCATCATATTCCTTCATATATTCGGATTCCTTCACCTCATCCAAAAAGACTGATTCTTCTTCTTGTACGACTTTCTCATTTCCATTCCAATCTACTATGCTTCCATAGCTCTCGGTATATGTAAGATACAGATACTTTTTGGCCCTGGTTACAGCAACATAGAAAAGCTTTCTTTCGGCATCGTTAAAATGAGGACTGTCACTCTTTGGCCTCCTATATGAATTATAATTAGGAAGCCAGTTAGCTGCATCTTCACCAGCAGCTTCTTCCAGCGCATCCATCGGACCATATACATTCCCATATCCTCTGCCATCCCATGTTCCTGGGAACATAGCCTGTACAAGAGCTGGGATAAATACAGCAGTAAACTCAAGACCTTTTGACTGATGTATAGTCATAAGCCTTACAGCATCCCCACGGATATATGCATTGTCGGCTTCTCCTTCAGGGTATAGTTCGGGAACAATCTTATATAAATGACTGATGAATCTGCTTACTTTAAATGATGGCGGATCCCTAAAGAACAATAATTCAAAATCCGCTATCACCTTGCTGAACTTGCCAAGATTGTACATAAGACTCTGAGCAGCGCTGCTATCATCATTTATCACAGAAAGCTTTCCGATAAACTCCTGATAAACCTGTTGCATATTCAGCTCATGGCCATATTTATACGAAGAATATTTAAGTTTTTTCAGATCACTTACCGCGCTCTCAATTCCCACCACAAGCCCTTCTGTATCATATGCCTCAGCCACTTTTTTCCAATAAAATATCAGTTTCTCTTCGGGATCTGTCGGTGGATGGACAGTTTTTCTGTCATATTCTTCCCAATATTTTGCCACACCGTCGAGAAATTTTTCCTCGGGATCATATGTTGCTCTAAACCTTTTGTCCATATACCTGAAAGTTTCAAGGCAGGCTTTAAACTCAGCCGTCTTGGACAGATTATTCAGGCCCTCGGTTATACACATGATACCCTTTTGCTTAAGCTTTTCGGAAATCACTTCCTGCAGGTCTGCAAGCAGTTGTCCATATTCTTTTCTTTGCCTGTTTCTGAACAGAACTGCTATCTCGGAGAGGGGAACTCCCTTTTCATGCAGTTCCTTTATCCTGCTTGCTATAAACTCAGCCTCATCGTCAAATTCTTCGAAGCCCTTGTATACTGCATCGCCTTCTTCATATTCAAGCGATGCACCCGGTATCACACCCCTGCTAAACCCCATATAATTATTATCTTCTGTATGATTTTTAATAATGGATTTTGATGCAATATCAATTATGCCCTCAGTACTTCTAAAATCCAGATTCAGATCCTTCTTCTCGGCATTATATTTGCCTTCAAAACCTAGGATATTACTCTCGTCACTACCCCTGAACTGGTATATGGTCTGGTCCGCATCTCCCACAACGCACAGGTTGGCATGACCGTATTTGTGAAAAAGTTCTGCAAGGTATTCCTGTGAAGGATTGGTATCCTGATATTCATCAATTATGAGATACTTAACCTTATCAAATACTTTCTTCGCAAAATCAGACATCGTCCCGGCATTCATGTCAGAATTAGGATCCAGATCTCCCTGACAAGCAGGGAAAAATCAAAATACTTATTATCCAGAAGGCACTTATTATACTTTGCCAGCCTGGTTTTAGTATCATTGTTCCATCTGGATCTCGCCTTTTTATCGAACCATGAATTGTTGAGCATTGACATCAAAGCCGTATGGTAATTGATTTTCTGAGAGTATCTCTCAGGGTCATTGAGATTGTATGCCTCATCAATTACTGAACCAAACAGACCAATAGGATCAGCTTCACTTCTTTTAAAATGTTTTTCAATAAATATCTTGGTCTGCACTTCATCGAGCACAGAATATTTTGCATACTTTGGCTCATACTCCTGAAGCATCCTAAGACAGAATGAATCAATAGTTCCTATGAACATTCCGGCAAATCCAATGGTATTACCAAGGTACTCCTCACCCGCCTTGTAGATCCTGGACTTCATCTCGGTTGCGGCTTTTCTTGTAAAAGTGATGGCAACGATATTCTCCGGACTGACTCCCGAATCAATGAGATTAATTATCCTGAGCGTGACTGTCTTGGTCTTACCCGCCCCAGCACATGCTATGATCTCAAGATCTTTATCTAAGGTTTCGACAGATTCTCTCTGACCGACGGTCAGGTTTTCAAGCATTTTTTCTTTTACAGATGCATCCATAGTGTTTACCCCATCATTTATGTTCCCAAATAGTCTTAGCTTTCAAGTGCCGTCAACATTCCCGCTCTCACTTCAGCTTAACCTTCAAAAGCTTCCTTAACTCCTCTGTTCCCAGGCGGGATTTATCGACCAGTTCATCCGCCGCCTTCTCGATGTTTTTCTGGTTTTTCCGGATTATTTCCTTGGTGGTCTCCATTTCCCGATTCAGTATCGTGTTAATTTTTTCATAATACTTATCCGCAAGCGGAGAATTCATCATCTGTTCGAAGGGATGGATGTCGCTTCGAAGTGTGATTACCGGAAGGAAACCTTCCTCCATTCCAAACGCCCCCACTAGTAGTGCTGCATAGTGTGTAGCCTGTATAAGGTCATTGTCGGCACCCGCTTCCAGACCTTCCTGTTCGCCAAGGCACACCTGCTCAGCCGCGCGGCCTGCAAGGGATATACGTATACGGCTTATTATGTCCGCTTTGGTAAGCCCTCTCGCAACCTCATCGTGGACGTGCTCCACTTTGCCAAGGTAATTTGCCCTTGCCACGATCGTCGCATACTGGGGAATAAATTTCTCGCCTCCCATGAACGACAGGTATGCATGGCCTATTTCATGAATTGCCACTGAACGTATGTAGCCTACATCAACCTTAAGCTTCTCGCCAAACATTGCTTCCTCGAAACACCTTATCAGGAGTTCGAGTGAAATGGATGTCATGCGTTCATCCACAGCAACGCTTATCGTATTGTCTATCACATTTTCAATATCACCTATGGAATAACCGGCGGTATGCAGGGCAAACTGTTCTATATCTTCTTCCGTAAGGGAATTGAAATTATACTCGCCATCGCGGAGCTTATCGATCCGCATCTTCAGATACTTAATCCTCTCATCCTTGTCAGGCAGATCCACATATATCAGTTTGGTAAATCTTCTCTGCAGCGCCCTGTCTATATAGAGCCTGTGGCCACCGATTCCCGGCTTTTCTGCAGCATTGGTTGCCGCTATAACAAAAACAGGATGCTCCCTATCCTTTGAAAAACCGTCCATCTGTATAAGCAGCTCATTAAGCACCGAATTGGATACGCCGTTTGAATAACCGCGGCTCATTCCCAAGGCATCTATCTCATCAATAAAGAGAATGCTTGGACCATATTTTCTAGCCAGATTAAAAATATCCGAAACTTTCTTCTGGCCGCTCATTAATTCCGAACCTGATACTGCTATGTACGGGCAGTCTGCCTCTGTGGAAAGCGCCCTTGCAAGCATGGTCTTGCCTGTTCCAGGAGGGCCATATAAAAGGATTCCCTTCGACACGCTCTGTCCAGATTTGATAAATCCCTTCTGATCCTTAATGTAATAAATAAAGTGCTTCAGCGCTTCTACCGCATCCTTTGCACCGATCACATCATCAAAACCGCCGCCTTTTCTGCCCAGATCAGGTATGATGACATTATCCGCCTCAGTAGAAAAGCTTCTGATCTTCTTGAAATCATAGAGCTGTATCAGAATATCATCAGGGATATCTTTTCCAGCCTTTGCGTTCTTGCCTTTTGCTGAAGATTTTTTAGCCGTAAATTTATAACGGACATTAAAATCAAGAGACCTGCCTCTTGATACCAGATGGTCAAGATTCTCGTTAAGGAATAGTTCGTACGCAAGATCATCCAGACATTTCATACTTGATGAAGGGTCCGAAAGATCCAGCTTCAGCACATCCCTTACGCCTTCTTCGCGGAGTTCGATACGGTCACTCACATCAAATCCCCTGCCAAATGACAGTGCATACACTGGCGGAATATCATCCTGTGCAAGAAGCCACCTGAGGGCCTCATTCCCCTTAGTCTGCTGATGTATGATCCCCTCTGCCACACCGACATCTTCCTTACCTGCACCGTTTGGAAGCTTCCACCACAATGGATCCACGAGAATAGCATCAACAAGATTATGCCTCAGTATGCTGCGAATATCATCGGAACCGATATTCTCAATATCAGCGCTTCCATCATATATTATTGTGTGGTAACGGAGCAGCTTTCCGTTCAATACATTTTCAAAGCAGTCCGTGTATTTCTTATTATTTGCATAAGAAAAAATCAGGAAACACTTTCCCTTTTCCCCTTTGTAAAGGTGCAGCAGTTCTTCCGTCACATCATTGCGGTCAGCTTTAATCTGTATCCTGCCCACTCCCTCACGTCGGTATTTTTTTGCGTCCGCACCCATTTTTTCCATCAAGGAATAAATAATTTCCTTAATGAAATCCCTGCTCTTGCCGCTTGCAACCCTGGCGTCAAGCATGGTTCCATATTTAAAAAGCAGGAGATGCGGCAGCTTTTCCTTGTCGTAGGAGCACTTAATATTAAGGCTTTTCTCCGCCTCTGCCACTCCTTCCTCAATACCGCTGCGGATAATAGGAAGAAGTTTGATGGGAGTCATATGGTCAAAACCGATAATATTGCCCTTTGCCAGTCTGGATATAAGCTCCGGAGGCATCACCTGGCTTTTCGTTACTGTATCTATGTCATTATTCAGCGCATCCACAAGCACCTGCATAGGCAGGGATGAGATACGCATATTGCTGTTTTTCTCATAAAACTTTCTTCCGGCATTTGTCGTAAAAATTACAATAGTACGGCGGAAGTCCACATCCCTTTCATAATGCAGGTCTCGCATGGTTCCGCCCTCCAGCATGGAAAGGAAGAGCCGTACAGTCCTGGGATGTGCTTTCTCTATCTCGTCAAATATAAGGATTGCATCCGGATTGTCCATTACATATTCCGTAAGATCTCCGGTTTGTGAATCCCTCCAAGTGCGTTCGAAACCTACCAAACCATGGAATGATGATTCATGGGCATACTCCGACATAAAATACATTTTGCACGGACGTTTTAAGAGTTCTGAAGCTACTGTTGCGAGATAGGTCTTGCCTACTCCGGGAGGTCCCATGAAAAGAAAACTTGCTGCCGGTCCCATACGTTTGTCAATCTCTACCATCTCACCGTCAAATATACCCTTGAGAAATTTAGAAACAGCCACATCCTGCGACACTACCTTTTTTGTAATCATATCGTACAGATTACGATAGGTTTCTGCGAGCTCAGCTAATGGCAAGCCCGACATTTTCACAGTTGCATAATCTTCATCATATGCCGAATTCCGTACTTCTTCCTCCAGGTAATCACAGCACAGATTCATCACCTGCTTTATGCCGATTCTTCCATATCCGCTTTTGTTACCGTTCCGGAACAGGTCGCTCATTCTCTCAATAAATTCCGAACGATCCAAGTAACTGACTCTCTCACGGATACGCAGAACCAGAGCATCCTGCCAATCAGCTGTATATTCCTTTTCACTTAGCTTATTTGTGCTTAGCTTAAATGCAGGATCTGCACGCATGGACGCCTTCAGTACCTTAAGGAGGCGCTGTATGTCTCTGTTTTTAAGCTCCTTAAAATCATCAGAATGTTCATAGCCGGGTTTTATAGGCATTAAATCATTCCTTTTTATCCCTATCAAAGACAACACGTCATTCCTTTTTGCTGCGGACATGTTCCCTTTTTCAGTCTTGCCCTCAAGATCATTTATTTCTTCAGATAGTTTTACATACTGCCCGCATAGTCTCAAATACTCTCTTTTATCATCTTCCGGAACCTGTTCGGATCCTAATACATCAAGCGCCATGTTATGCATACGGCGGGGGTAGTAGCTACTTTTGAAAAGCTCGTCAATTTCACTTTTATATGGGACTATTTTTTCATTTGACAG
>AUXO017980810.1_pt1 | contig 12825 bp, 26 predicted proteins | sample 768731 | NCBI WGS metagenome assembly AUXO01 (sample SAMN02715735, study PRJNA202380) | gut metagenome | biome: sheep rumen | host: Ovis aries | place: New Zealand: Palmerston North
GATCATCATCTATCTCCAAAATAGTAGTATCTTTCAGTATAGTAGAAATAGTATTGCATATTCCATCATCTCTTACAGACCAAACTCTAAGGTTACATCTTCGTTCAGATAATTCATGAGATTCATATTTCTTTCTGATTTGTTTTGCGTATTCTGTTCGTTCGTATCGTAGGCATTGGAAATTCATAATATTTATTATTTACTGATAGTGTTATGAATACCAGATTCGTGAAATGACACTGCTACATAGCCATTATTCTTTTCATGATCTACATCTATTTTTATATATAATTTCAATGAGTCTATTGTCACAGGTGTACCATTCTTCTTTCTTGGTGGAAACGTAAATGATCCGGAAATCTTAAAAATCATAAGAACCGCATTCCAATTTTTTACATCAGTAGAATATTTAGCAGATGTACAATCTCTATATGTCAAAGTATCTATAATTTCTTTTGCATACTCATCAGTAAGTTTCGCACCACGATCCAAAAGCATCCGCTTAAAATCATTATTCTTATCGCTTGGTTGTACATAAATAAACTCACAATCTTGAACCTTTTGCAACAATTTCTTCTTCTCCGCAGTTGTAAGATTTATTTCTTCCATTTCATTTGCATGGTATACAATAAACTGTTGCATAGGAAACAATTCATCATATGAAAACTTACGAAGTGTTGAAACATCCTTTATGTTTTTTCTAACATCATCAGGAAGTGTCATAAGTTCATCATGATCCATTTTCGTGATATCTTTGCCCTTATAGTATTCACCAGCAGTAATATATTCACGTATAGGGTGATATTCTGACACATCATCAACAACAATAATTGATACAATATTTAATGCATCTATATCCAAACCTATATCAGCAAATTCAGAAGTTCTAATATATCGTTTCATGATAGCAATTCCTTTCTACTTTCATAATATTCTATTGTTTTCAAGATATACTTTGTAACAGACAGATTCTCAGACTTCGCATATTCTTTAATCTGACATCTCATCCCTTTAGGAACATTTATAGCAACAGTGTCGTAATGTTGCTTGTTATACTCTGCCTGATATTTGATTTGATCAAACTTCTCACCACTGTTAATCATAATATATCCTCACCAATAGAATACCACATATACTATTATATGTCAACACATATAATAGTATATTAAATTCACTTAATAGAATTTTTAGAATCAAAAGGAAGTACAATTTCCAAAACCATAGGAATCTTTCCACTACCGCGTTCCATAGTAGCCATAAGTGTTGGTGCAAGATAATCAAAATCATAAAGATTAAAATGTTGACCGAAACTTTTATGGAATGTTCCTAAAACTTTTACTGTATTTTTCATCATTAATCACCAAAACAATCATAGGCACATACCCACCACCAGTACCCATAGAAGATGTCAAGCAAGTACAGATCCCATTTGTCTTTACGGATTGATGGTCTTGCATACCACCTATAATTACATCAAGAAACATCATAAGCAATTACCAAAATCATAGGAACTTGACCACCACCTTCTCCAGCAGCGGCTGTTAATGTTGGAGAAATGTATTCAGAATCAAATACAATTCCCCGTTGACTACTATTTGGATTTAGTTTACCTAATAAACATATCTTCATCATCAACCACCAAATACAAGTTCGAAAATCCACCCATATTTCCTACAGGTTGTGCCATTAAAGCACAAGCAATATTATCAGCAAGATATACAGCATTTCCCTGAGTAAACTTTCCTTCAAATTTTGCTATTTTCTTTGTAGTATTTTCTGTAAATTCATTCATCTTCAACTACCAAATATTTATAACTTCCACCAGGAATATTTGCTGGATGACACAATGCAAATCCATCTGAAGAATATACACGATCTTGCTGATAAAATTGTGTCCCTCCATTAGAATTCATTTCACCAAGTCCACACAATACAATCGGTTCATCCATCTTCAATCACCAAATATAAATTCGTCTGACCACCTAAACTACCTACTGGTTGTGATAGTAATGCTACGGCAATATAATTAGAGGAATACACCCGGTTTCCATTCTAAATCTACCACCAAAGTTTCTTTCGCCAAATGCTGTAATTCTGTATGGGAAATTTGTATTACTTACCGTCAGTTCCATAACCTTCACGTACCATTCTTTCATCAGTTGTTTCAAAATTTTGATCATAAACAACTTTGTAAAGATGTTCCATTAGATACTGTACGCAGTTGCTTATAAGCCCGTTCCCCGCTTGTTTATAGAGCTGTGAATTACTAACTCCGGCATCCTTACACTTTTGACAATCTTCTTTGGTCGACCCCATAAGGATAAAACATTCTTCCGGAGTAAGCTTACGAATCTTCAAATGTTTTACCATTTCTTCCTGTTCTGGTGTAAGCTGAACTTCTTCCGAAGATAATTCTTCAACAGATTCTTCCGAAATTTCTTCAGAATCTTCATCTTCGTAATCTTCCCAAGAATCAGTTACTTTTACATCTTCTTCCATGTTATTCCTCGCTTTCTATTTCCTCTATGACTACAAGACAATTCTCACATCCGCAAGTTAATGCTGGACAAACACTTCCGGGGGTGGGTTCCTTGTGCTCTGCCACGTCTTAATCTACTTGATGGATAACTAAAATCCGCTACATGATAATCACCTGTTAACGGAATTTCTACATATCCGAGTTTAGTTGCTTGCTTTATCTGTATTGTGTTCCCAAGAATCTGGATCATCACTAACCTCTATAATTTTCCAACCAGTTCTAAAAGCAGAACTACCTATATGTGTAGTTATTGCACCAACAAATCCTATACATATATCTGATGGAACTTTTGAATTATAATCATCATATGCGACTATATTCACTACCATATTTTATCACCACATAAGGATTCAATCCCCCACCTTGGGCACAATTTAATGCTGGAGATATACCACAAGGAAGATACACTCTATATCTTTGTGGATTATCTCTTGTGGATTCTATTTGATGTGCTATAGATCCTACTTGATAGATTTCATTCTTGTTCATTAACTAATACCTTCGGTGCATCTTTATAATGAGTAGATTTTAGACAGCACATAACCCCATCAATAGAATACACTTCCTGATTCTGATGGATTTTATCAGATGTCATACCAAGCAATCTACCCAGGTAGATCATATCATTCTGATTCATATATTAATATCCTTGGTGGATTTCCGCAGTGCATTGCACGTAAAGCACAGATAAGTCCTTCGCAGCTATACACTTCCCGGTTTTGTTGAAATTTCTGTCGTTCTTCTGCATACAGTCTACCGACTATTTGGATGTCCGATTTATCCATTGATGTTCTCCAATAAGTATTTGCCTAGGGGATTTCCAATCCCGAGCAGTACAAGTAGGTGCCACACCATTACTATCATAAATGTAATCCTGAAGATGCACTCTACCACTATTTAATTCCGGCTGAACAATTCCAGCTATAATGATATTATTCATCTTCTATCACCAATACATTGATATGATTTCCAGACCGTAAACAAAAACTTATTCCATCACCAAATATTTCTAAATGAGTGATTCTTTTATTTCCGTGAAGGTTGTAAAACCGATCTATTGGTTTTTCTTCCACAGATTCAGCATATATCATCTTCGTATTCAACGTATGCAATTGCTCCGCTGCAACCATAAATTCCCCACTCACCAAGATTCTTGACATTGTTCTTATAATATTGTGCTTTCAGAGTTCGACATAATTCATCTGAATCATCGTTCAGTGCTAATATGAATATGACTCTAAATTTTTCATCATTCATCTGACTTTTTCGTAAGATCAACCTTCACTTTACCTTCTGCAACTAAATTGCGAATAAGTGCAGTTGCTCTTTCATTTGTAATATAATACTTTTCATCTACATCTTTCTGAAGAACATCTTTCAGACGGATTCCGGTATCATATGGCTTTGGAAATTCAAATGTAGAAAGATCATATTTATCACGAAGCCAATAGATTGCAAATACACGCTTACGATTCTGAGGAACACCACAGTTCTTACCATTGATTACATCCCATTTACAATCATATCCAAGTTCCGCAAATTCTTCATTAAGAAGTTCAAACTGAGGAAGATTCTTCTTATTTACAAGTGCATCTACATTTTCCATAAGAAGAAATGGTGGAAGAACATTAAGTTCTTTCATGTTTCCGAGAATACGAAGAACCTCATAAACCAATCCGGAACGTGTTTCACCCTTAACCATACCGGCTTGACGACCAGCCAAACTGATATCGGTGCAAGGAAAGCTAAATGTCAGCAAATCACAATAAGGAAATTCTTTAACCCTACTAATATCGCCAACGTTCTTATTCAACTTATTCGCAAGCCAAACAGTTTCCAAAAACATATTAGTATCTACACTACATACCAGCTTCAGCCAATCATAAGGTTTATTTGCAAGAAAATCAAACCCAATATTCATCTTCTGAAGTTGCCTTGCCATAGTAAACCTATCTGGATAAAACAAGTATGTTTCAACCATCTTACGAGTAAGACCGTGATGAATTGCTGCATAAGAAATAATCGCATCTGTATCCAATTCACATGTGTTTACTACTTCCATTTCAAATAATCCGGTATTACGGATGCCCATCTCTTGAAAACCTATACCGGAAAATGTAGTTACTACTTTCAACGGAATTTTATTCTCCATGATAATCCCTTTCTACATATAAGATGATATTTACATTGTAGCACAAACTAATAAAATGAGCCACAATATTTATAACGATTCTTAATGCATAATTTATGTATGTATCAGTATAACATTTTCACTTGGAAGCGTTGATCTATGTATATGAAGTTCTTCTGAATCAATATACGATTTGCAGATATGTTCAAATTCTGCAACATCATTGTCTGTAGATGTATTATCAAAATTTAAATACATTATGCATCCGGTTACATAGGTTTCGCAGCATTCAACAGAAGATCCAAATGGAAGTATTGATACACCACATACAGTAAATCTATCGCACTTATTATTAACTGTGTCTATAAATTTTACTAAACTGTCATGCAGACTCTTCGAAATTTTTGGTTCAGAGCCAAAGTATCCATGTTCCTTGACATCATTATATATTGTATAATTTATGTAAAAATTCCGTACTCCACAGCAAGCATAATTCATACTTGAAAAATCTTCACCAAAAAATAGGGAGTTTTCCCTGTAATTAATCCGTTCCATTGCACAGTCTAAATTGCAATTTTCCGGTAACATATTATCAATTATAGTATAATCAATTCCCCAGGACTGCATAACATGATTTGGCATAACATATTCTGGTGATATATCGTGCATGATCGCATCTTCGCAACACCATAATATATCATAATAAACTGAAATCTGTGTGGAAATTGGTAATGAACTAACTTCATCTACAAATCTTGCCTGACCTATTGCACACATTGCACCTACACTTATGGATATGTTAAACTCTTCTTTATCAATATCGTGAAAACTACAATCCAATGTACACATAGGGTCATCACCTATGGCAATATGCTCAGAAACTTTTGAAAATAAGTGGTATATGACTTCATTAGACAACTGAATCCAGTAAGGTATACGGACGACAATATATCCCAAAGATTCAAAATAGTCATCACGTTCTCGATCATTCAAAACAACTTGTGGATCTTGATAATGTGCGATACCATCAAACTCAACAATAAGATTAAGTTCCTCACATCTAGCATCAGGCTTGTATCTACGAAGTTTTGCATCTTTGTTTCTACTAAATATAACATCTTTTGGTACACCTGAATTATAAACAAAGTCATAACCATTAAATATGTATGACAAATACTCCTTTAATGGTGTATTACGATTCGGATCAAAATATTTCACATCAGATTCACGTAGATATTTCCATCGCATAGTTTCTAGTTTTTCCATAGATTCACCTCTTTCGAATATACAGAAATAGTTCTACATATTATAACGATTTTATCCACAAAAACTAAAAAAATATGGGTGTACACATAAGAATAAGTACACCCATACTTGATAAATTTTATGCAATTTTACATATAATCGTCTTTTGTAAGATAAATTGCTCTAGATATAACAAACTGAACATTAACCTTTACAAGACCACCATCTTGAGCATGGTCACCGTTATTTAGGTTGTTAATCCAAGTTCCAGGACACTTAATTACATCCCTAGGATTTCCCTGTCCATCATACTTTATGAAGTATACGACACGCATATACTGACTAGGGAGACCCATCTTCTCAGTCTTACTATCATAAATCTGGTTTCTCCACGCACGAAGAGAATCGAGCACGTTTGGTTCACAATAGCAGTTAAGATCCCAAGGAACATTGTTAAATGTAACCTTATTTGGGAACTTAATTACACCATTTCCATAATGAACTGTAATTTCTTCCTGAGATTCTTCAATAGCTCCTACTGTATCTGTGGACATAGTAAGTAAATCACTGAATTCTGTTGGGGAACTCCCATCCATATTGTAGATTCGGACTTCAAAATTTTGTTTCATTAGAGGAACAAAATTATCAATGCCCAACATATGATCTGTCCCCATATACAATGGTTTAAACATATCGTTTCTCCTTTCTATAGAAATATTTTATATTTATATAAAATGTGATGTTCAAATACTTGATACATTCTAACCTTATATTTATTTACAAAGGTGGGTGATAAAATATATGGATTCAAACGAAAAACGTATAGATACACTAATGAAAACATACGGTGTAACCAATGTTTCATATTTGCCAGAAGTTCAAGAGAAACGCAGGAAAACTTTTGAAGATAAGAAAGATATTGCTATATTTTATCAGCCACCGAGAGTGCATAAGATGTATGCTGAAGATTTGGAATTATATAGGCTTGATAAGAAGATAGCAGATTCTTGGCTAAATAAATACCATCCATTTAAAGCACCGAGGGGAAATGTTTTATGTCTCGGTCTTACGGATGGTTCAGAAATATACTGCATTATGACTTTTAAGAAATCAAGAAATAAGGAATACTTTGCTGAACTTTCCAGATTATGGATGCGTCCTACATATAACATAGTTGGTGGGTATGATAGATTATCTGCTATAGCATCTGAGTTGGGTGTATATAATATAGTAGCTTACGTGAATATGTCTTTTGAAAATTACAAAGACTATGAATCAATCGGTATGAAATACATCAGAGACATTCAACCCACGAAATGGTGGATAAAAGATAATGATCGGATATCTGATGCATCTAGAAGACAGAAAGGTATTACTGAAAATGAATTAGTATTTAATTGGTATCAGCCAATCTATGATTGTGGTCAAAGGGTCTATGTTGGGTAAAAAGAAAATTGCCATGTCCCGTGGAAAGGAGCACGAGGCATGGCAATTTGTTTTGTACCGAACTTGTGGAAAACTCAGCAAAAACCACTTATCCGGTTGCTCCGTCCCTTGATAGTGCGCCCAACTTCAAGAGGCGGAATTCCTACTTCCTTATGGGTGACAAGTCCACTTGGTTAGTAGGATACTGTACAAACTTATTTATAGGAGGCATTGCACAGTATGAATATGGAGAAAACCAATGACAAACTCAGCTTTCATTTATTATTTTAGCACCACAAATATAAAATGTCAATAGGTATTTTATAAATTTGTTAATAAATTTATCTTAATCAAAGTATTCTGATTCAGCTTCCCAAACATTGTGACAAAATTCTACTTTAGATCTAAGTTCTCTTGCATACTTATCCAATATCTGATTAACCGTGGATTTTGACATCTCCTTTTCAGCATCAGAATAATTCCATGGATGCTTTGCCGGATATATGATGGCAAGTCGGTTAGATTCAAACTTAGTATCACAGTTAGATACGGTAGTAAGGCCAGATTCATTCCGAATGATACAATTGATTAAATAGGATGGATAACTCTCATCTTGTTCGTATTCCATAATATTTTGTTCTGTAAGTGTATCTTTAAGCTGCTCATGACGAGACAGGCATACATCATCCAATGAATCTTTGTGAGATTCAATGAAATTCTTTATCACGTAAATTGGTGTTTTGTCAATGTAAAATCCAGGTCCTGCATCAACTACTGTGTAAACTTTTCCATCCATATCACCAAATATTGCGTTCAGTAATCGTTCTTCAGCTGTAGCCCCAGTAGGAATCTTATGTTTTCTATGATACTGAATTACACAAGCATACCCATCTTCACGATATTCTCCCATGGAATCAAGTTCAAATGCAACATCAGAATGGTAATCAATAAGTGACTTCTGATCAGTTTTAACATCACAAATAATTACCGATCCACCAGTTGTTTCCGAATAGAATATAAGGATATCAAGTTTTGCTGAAAATCCCTTGTATTTCACATTACGTACTTCAAAATCATATTCGTCACTCCAGGAAATTGTGATAACAGATGCTTTTTCTGCAAATCCGACTTCACCTTTTGGAACATCCATAGGCTTTCCAACATATACGCTAACATCCTCTTCATCATAGATTGTAAAGAATGTATCCACACATTCATAAAGACTATTGTAAATCGTATTTGATCCGGACAACTTCTTTATACCATCTGTAATAGTTTCTACACACCGTTGAATCCGTTCATAAATTGGTAACTTACGAAGTTCTGATTTCATAGTATCTTCTGTATCTTCATATCCGCATGCTTTCATAAACGTTGCAAGTGGGATACCGGAGAATGAATTTCCGGCAAGTTTTGCAAGAGTAGATTTTGTAGGTTTACCTACTGAATCTGAATTAAGCAAACGATTTAGATATTGTGGAGTAATCCCTGCATCTTTTGCAAATTCACTTTGAGTTCTATTTGGTCCAATAGCCTTTTTAATCAGTTCCTGAAATTCTGTCATATATTATTCTCCTTCCTTATAATCCGGTATAGGCATCCAGAATAAATAGTCTTCAGCATGTCCTTTACGCAACTTTTGCTGATTCCACTTGAACGTAGCAGCCTTATGGTACCGATCTAAAATATAAGTATCCACCCTATAATTAATTTTTCCATCTTCTGATCTATATACAACTAGAACAGGATCAGATATAAACCCACTTTCATTTATCTTCGGTGTAGTATCCGAACATTTTATCCAAGATGACATAAGTTAATCCTCACTTTCAAAATCACTGTCAGATTCAATTTCGTATCTACGATCAATTTCATCAAGAAATTCCCTATCGAATCCATCAACCATAGAGTACCCACCATCACGCAATGCCCTATAAATTCTACCACTTGAATCCTGCATATGCTTTGGTTCTTCAGAACCCATCCAACTATAAAGGTTATTATGCTCTAATGTTTCAAGATATTCTTCAAGCATCCTGGTTTCATTCATGATGATTATGCTAGGTGCGTTAAGTTCCAGTAATTTGCCAAGTCTTGAAGATCTGTTTTCTACTCTGGCAAACAAGTAACATACATCATCCCATATAATGTTGCAGTTCTCAAAATAGAACAATGTTGGAACTTCAATTTCTGTAATCGGATGAATCTCTACATTGTGTGCATTGCAAATTTCTATAATTGCATCTGGACCATAAGATAGCTTAGTTGCATCCATATCATTAGAAATTGACTTGACAGATGTATCCAAAAACTCGAATTCACCGGAATCATTCTTGTAAATAAATTTTATACATCTGAGAACATCCATAAGATCTTCCATAGAATATGGGAGTTTATCTGCAATTCTTTGTATGTGTGTGTCAATGAGCATCGGTCTGCATAGTGATAGTTTCAGCATATTAAAATCTCCTTCTGATAACATATTTACCAAATTTATCTTCGGCAAGAATAATATATCATATGGAGTAAACTATGTCAATATGAAAATTATAAATTTATTAAAAAATTTATCTTATATAAAAATATACATAAAAATAGTGCCGAGAATATTCTCGGCACTGAATGAACATACATTATACTGTAATCGGTTCGAGATACTTCGTATAATCTCCAGTAATGAGATTGAACCAATCAATATCATAAGAATCTTGGCAGATATCATCATATAACATTTCAAGAAGGATTTCATCATCTGTCATACCATCTGCGTATTCACCTCTGTAATCTTCAAGATCATCCGGATAGATGGTACATTCCTTAATGAACTGAAGTAATTTTGACTCATCAGATGGAAGTGTGTAAAGAGTGCCACCAGTTGTACCATCATGATCTGCGGAAGATAAGTACATAACACCATTATCATTATAAATGGTAGTTGCGTTGTCGTAATCTCTGTATATAAGCCAATCTCTGAACTTATCTGAATTACTCCAAGATATTCCACCAGATCCGGATCTCCAACCAGAACGACTTCCGATTAAAAATAACGGTGCAGAATACCCATTCGATTTCTTTGTTGGAAAATCGTCTAATTGGCTATCAATAATAGGCATGATATCCTGATCAAAGTTCTCAATCATAAATTCAGCTTCTGTATTCATTAAATCATAATCTGTCCACCAATACTCATTAAGCCAATCATCAAAAGACAATGGATCATCCCCATAGAATCCGCTATCAGGGTCTTGAATATCTTCTAAATATCTATCATAAGATTCTCTTTGCCAATATTCATCTGACATAACTTCATTCACATCATTTGTCCATATAGCATCCATAGTTTATTCACCTCACATAATTATTATACAAAGTCAGACTCATCAGCAGTCCAAACTACTTCTCCCCAATCAGAATCCCCATAATTCTCTGCATCAGTCATATAATAAAATTCTTCTTGAACAGTATATGCAGAAAAGTCAACTTCATCAATAGGATACTTGGTGAGAACTTCATCACGAATATACTCTTTCAATGCATCAATAGCTTCTTCTTCTGTATTAAATGCATCAATTACATCATAATTCTCAAATGTAACATATTGAACATTATCACCACGAACGGCTAAATCTATAAATTCAACAACATTTGCATTATTAATCTGAACCATTAAATTATAAGTGTCATTATATCCAGATCTATCGTCAATGTCATCAAGTTCAAATTCTCCATCAAATGTTGAATGTGTCCACCCACCACCATATGAACCTTTACCAGTAAGATTTGAAATATCATGCTTTAAGACATCAACAATATAAGACATATCAATGTCATCTACAGTTACATTGTCGATTAGTTCTTCATACAACGCTTCAATATCATCTACGCCAAACTGTGATGTGTACTTTGATACTGCTTCCTGTGTAAGGATTTCTTTATTAAAATTCTCCCCAAACCCAAGATTAACTTCCGCCGAAAGTATGGTCATATTGACACCATCAATATAATCACAACCATAATAGTAGGAATTGGCAGCAACGCTACCATTGATTTTAATGTTACATTCAACTGTGGCAGATCCACCACGAACTAATCCGTTGTCCCAGTCGAAAAGTTTGACAATTCTGATACTAGATTCGTTGAGATCTACTACATCACAATCTTTTACGCTAATTGTATATCCGGCACCTGCACCCATAATTCATTCACCTCACTAAACTATCTTGTACTTATAATATACAAATCACCATTTGAAACGAAGACTCTACCATCTTCATCTTCTTCCGGATCAAATCCATATTCATCAATGCATTCTTCCCGACTACGACAGCGGAATTCATTTATATAGGAATTATCAACAATTTCTGCTACATCAAAATCATTTGCATTGAACATCTCATTGTCAACGATTTCTTCAAACAGGGTATGCCAAAGTTCCTCTTCATCTGAGGATAGTCTATCCTGCTCAGACCACATATTGTCAAATCTCTCACAAAGCATCTCTGTTAAAATATCAGAATCAATCTTTACAGTAATCATTCTACTCATAATTCATTTACCTCACTATTTCTCAAACTTAAACCCGGAAATAGAATACTCACCGGTTTTATAATGTTTTACAATACATCCCTTTGCTTTCAGATCCTTCCAAGAAATATAAGCATATGTTTTGTATCCGGATTTAACTCCATAATTCTTATAGGATTGTCCTAAGAGATACCAAGAACAACTTGCTACATCAGAACCCCAATGGTCACTACCACGTATAACACCATCAGATGAATACCAATATTCACTGGATTTCTTAACTTTTCCACCATGACGGAAATCGTGGTAATTCATGCTTACATAGTCTGGCTCTCGTCTTGGTCTTGATTTCCTTACTTCCCAAAATCCTATAGAATTTAAGAAGTAATTATCCTTTGTAGCAACATCTTCTGTAAATATGGATGCAAGTTCGTACATATCTTCCGGGGAGGAATCTAATCCTGTTCCTGTACCATATGTATCTCTTAGATATGCCAAATACTCCTGCGAGTATTCACCAGTCTCGTCATACATATTTGGATCTAAGTTAGATCGTATATACAATTTCATAGAAATATTCCTTACTCAATTCCACGCTCTTCAAGAACTTCATCAATAGCCTGTGCCAAAATATAACAACGAATTGTTACATCGAAATATTCCCAATCCTCAGACATAAAATGATTTACTACATCTTCGGCTTCTGTGCCAAATTCACTAACGGCTTCTTTTAGAATATCCATACCATCATCACTATCAAACAAATACTTCTTTGCTTCCTCACGATTAAATGTATAAGAACCGGAACCGTTACCTGTCACACTATCGTCAGTCCACAGATCATCATTGAGTCTCTGACGAATTTCATCAGCATCAACATCATCGCCATACGCGCTGATATAATCATCAAGTACATCCTCAATATCGCTCTTTACCGCTTCAAGATAGTTGTAACTCATTA
>AUXO011775180.1_pt1 | contig 12824 bp, 7 predicted proteins | sample 768731 | NCBI WGS metagenome assembly AUXO01 (sample SAMN02715735, study PRJNA202380) | gut metagenome | biome: sheep rumen | host: Ovis aries | place: New Zealand: Palmerston North
TTGTGGTCATAGATATAACCACGAACACCATTAATACCACACGCTTTAGCGTATGGATCCATCGCTTCGATATTTGTACCATTTGGATTAGTGACTTGATAGGTATAGTATTTGTCTTTTAAATCTCCAATAACAGTGAGCTCCCAAACACCACTTCCGGTATAGTACATGGAGTGGGTTTCACCGCTATCGATACCTTCTTGAGGATATAGAGATCTCGGTTTTCCTGAGTCGTAGATTTTCACCAAGACATTCGCAGAAATTGGAGACCAAACTTTGAAGGTGGTCTTTTCAGGAGTGTAGGTCATTCCAAGGTCATCACCAGTATAGGTATAGTATTGGGTGAATCGACTTGTTTTATATAAGTACTCGTAACTGACAAAGGCTTTTCTTTCTGGTTTATCTTCATAGCCAGGATATTTGGATTCAATATAATATTGAACATTAATCTTGGCGGTGTTATTTAAGACGATATCAAACTCACTTGTTGTTGGGTTACCTTCTTTAAAGAGGTAATACTCTTTCATATTGGCTTGAGCTTGTGGGGTCGCATTTAAATAAACCTTATCAAAAGCGTAAACTTTGTACCAAAGAGGATGAGTAGAAGGATCACTACTCACACAGTGAATAGTCTTCCAATCTGTGAATTTTGCAGTAGCGATTTTTGGAATTTTTGTTTCTTCTTCAGAAATGCAGAATTCAATCGCACTACCTTCTCCAGGAATGAGCCAAAGTTCTAAGGAATATTTTCCTTCACCGATGTCTTGCATCTGCTCTTGGAATCTTTCATATTTAAGCTCGACGTCTTCTGATTGACCTGCCCAAGTACCAGCCTTCTTAATAATGAAGAAGAGACTTGGCATATTCTCGTAATTTTTAATCTCATCAAAATCTAATGTGATATCGATTTTAGTTGCGCTAATCGTGTCAGGTTTTCTTTCGATTCCGTCATATCCTGTGACCCAGGTATAAAATCTACGAGTTTCACATTCTGCGTCATCGTTGATGTAGTGAAGAGTGACTTTTGAAGGGATTTTCATCTCTTCTTCCGCTCTAACTTGTCTAAATTCACTTAATTTAACTTCTTTAGGAGTTTCATAAGTAATCGGATCATCTAAAGCTTCTTCACAACTCTCCACTCCTGGCTTAGTTAAAGCTGTCGGTAAAACCATCGCGGTTGCACCGAGAAGACATAAGCCTAAAGGAATTAGTTGTTTTTTCATGGACTATACCTCCATTTTTACGAGTTGTTGATGTTAATTATTTAAGTTCGATATATAAGGTATCGTTTTGATACTGTAATTGAATGTAGAAGTCTGCTGTGAAGGACTTAAGTGCAGTATAGGAAGTTGTTCCCATTCTGATATATTCCTTCCAAACAGTGCCTGTACCTGAATCGCCAAACGACCAAGCATTTGGAGAGACCGCCCAAGTTCCACCATTAGAGAAGTCATATAATGAGAAGACATCTCCTTGGTTGATGGTGACTCTACTAGCAAGATATTCTTCTTTGCCGTCCATATTAGTGCCTTTATAAGTAGCTTGGACAGGAGTGTCATTAACTAAGATACCAAATCCAGTACTGACAGTGCCTCCACCAGATCCACCACCAGATCCTTCTCCTCCAGAGCTTCCGCCTCCACCAGTTGGGCCATCAAAGATTGCAAAGACTTTTTGACCGCTAACTGCTGGAACAGTAGTGAGCTTATCTGGGTAGACTTTATCGTTATATTGGAACCAACCTCTGAAGGTGACTCCATATAAATCACTAGTGACAGTGCTATCAGCCGGTAAAGCTGCACCAGCTTCACTCTTATAAACGATACAGTTTTCTAAGAACATTTCGTCGACATCGACGCCTTTAACTTGAGTCCCATCGACGTTGATTTGTCCATATTTAGACATCATTAAATAGGTGATGTGGCTACCTTCTCCAACGGATTTCTTTGAGATGGTAGCGAGTCCTCTACTATCGTAGGAAACTTGATACATCGCTTCTTGTAAGGCTTCTTTACTAGAAACGACAGAGGTCTTAGCTTGGCTACAACCAACTAAGAAGAGAAGAGGTAATAATGCGATAATCTTTTTCATCTTCGTATCCTCCTTAGTTTTTCACCATGACAACAAAGCCATGGGCTGGGCAGCTATTAGCGCTGCCACCTTGTGAGCAGCCTAGTAAGGAATATCCTTGCATTGAGAAGCCTTTTGCGCTGCTACTATTGTTGATGAAGACGGTGACATTTCTTGAACCATCGGAAACATCAAATTTCACGGTTTGATCTCCAGAGAATGTTCCGGCTCCGGAAATGAAACCATATGTTGGATAACGATCATTATTTTTCACTGCACAAAGTGCTTTGAAGTAATTGAGCATTGATCCAGCGGCGAGTTTTTGTTCATCAACAGTTTGTAATTCGTTCTTGTTATATTTATCCCAAAGGACTTCAATACCGCCGAAGATATAATCAACCGTGCCGTTTGGACCACCTTTTTCGTTATCCCATTTCATTGGTTGACGATACCATCTATCGATGTTATTGCCGTGATCATCAAAGACTCTTCCTTGACTATCTGGCATCTTATCAGCGATATTACCAGACATTCCGATTTCATCTCCGTAATAGATCCAGCTAACTCCAGGAGTGAGAATGGTCATCGCTGCGTAATATCTTGCCATATCATTAGCGTATTCAACATTACGTCCAGGTCCACCCATCGTATTCTCTAAGGTAATCTCTTTGTGATGGATGCCGTCTCCTCCAGAATATTTAGAATTAACACTATCATCGTGAGCGGCCGCGTGGTTGAGCATTCTAGCAACGTCGTGGTTAGATGTATAAGCGCCATTAATGAGATCACTACGGTATTTCGCGTATTCGTTTAATGAAGTACCAACATCGTAAGCAATACTTTCTTCTTTTAATTCGTTTAAGTGATAGTAGGTGGAGAAATCAAATTGAGAATCCATTGATTTATAGAATGGAGCCATTCTTTCGTTCCAACCATCGAAGTTTTCACCGACTAAGAAACAATTTGGATAAGAAGCTTTAATCGATCCAGCAAATTGTTTCCAGAATAAGACGTTCATGTCTCTATCATAGGAGTAATCATTTGGAACAGTGTCTTCTTTGCCCATTTCTTCATTCCAGTAAGTCTTAAAGCCAACATCGTAAGTCACATCGTGACCAGAAATTAAAGTCTTAAGATCTGGGTTAAGTTCACCTAATAAGTAGATGTGTTTAATCGCATCAAGACGGAAGCCATCTAAGCCGAAGCTTAACCAATATTTACACATATCGGTCATATAGTCTCTAGTAGCTTGACAGTTATAGTTAAGTTCCGCCATACCACTACCGAATTTACCGAAGTAGTAGTAATCACTTGTGCCATCTTGGAACCATTGAGCAGAGCAATCTTTATCAGTAACTTTCTTGCTAACAAAGTTATCTAGTCCGACTGTTGTGCTCTTTCCGGTTTGATCCCAGACCATCACATCGTCATCTTTATATTTCCAAATATACATATCACGGTAGGAAATAGTCTTTCCGTTAATGACTTCTTCAACAGCGGCTTCAGATTTCTTAAATAAGACGTTACTCTTTGAAGTATGGTTAATAACCATATCCATCAAGACTTTCATTCCAAGTTTATGAGCTTTGTAAATGAGTTCTTGATAGTCTTCAATCGTTCCGAATCTGCTATCGATCTTGTAGTAATCAGTAACATCATAGCCGTGATAGCTATTGGATTCTTGAATTGGAGTGAGCCATAAGACTTCCGCTCCAACATCATTTTTAATGTAATCGAGTTTGTTGATGATACCTCTTAAATCGCCAAATCCGTCTCCATCACTATCAGCGTAAGATGGAACAAAGATTTGATAACCAACACCTGGACGATCTTCTTTGAAGGAAGTTGAGGTTGCAACTCCTGCTCCATAATCATCTCTAGTTAATAAAGTTGTGTCATCTTTACTTCTATATTTACCATTAGTGTTTGGTTCAAGGGTTGGATTATTAACCACTTGTTTACCACTACTAGTGGTGTAATTGCTAACGTTACCTTCAACACAGTAAACGTGTAAGTAACTTTCTTTACCCTCGGTTAAATATGTTCCGAGTTTTTTGATGAAGGTTTCTCCAGATCCATCAGAGGTCCACATGGTTTCACCAGTCATCTTGGTTTGATCGACAACTAAGAAACCGATATCAGTCTTCATGAGTTTTTCCCAGTTACTAACAAGTGGTGAATCATTACCTGTTTTACCACCTTTAATTGGGTCTGCTAATAAATCGACATCGATAATTCTTCCGTATTCATCGCTATATATATCACTACCTTCTCCACCACATTCGGATTTTTTCATGTATCCAAATGTTTGAATGTTTTCAGGTTTAATAGGAGTTGTTTCTGAGAAGTGACTTGCGTTTGCACCCCATAAGCTGCCCTCTAAGCTTCTTGGGAATGATTGCCAAATCCATAACGCCCAGTTATCGTAATCGGCATGTTCTCTTAAGTAGTGGAAATAAATGTGTCCTTTCTTACTCCATGTTGCAAGTTGAGCCTCATATTCACTTGCTTGTCCAGTTGGTTTGACATTAACAATACAAGTTGCGGTCTTGATTTGATCTCCATCACTAACGGTCACGCTAATAGTGGCAGTACCAGCACTAACGGCGGTAACTTTACCAGCTTGATCAACGCTAGCAAATTCTGGATGATCAGATTGCCATCTAGTCATTTGGACGTTACCTTTTGTTGTTGCAACTAATGTTTCGCTTTCACCTTCTTCAAGACTTAAGGTTGTTTTATTTAAGCTAACAGAAACAGTTGCAGGATCACTTGCGTTATTAACGCTTAATTTACAACTTGCGAAAATTGAACCATAGCTAGCGACAATGTTAGTTTCTCCAGGACCAAGAACATTAACAACAGCTTGGTTACCTCTAGAAGTAACAGTAGCAACAGACTTGACTGTGCTATACCAGTTGACTGTGACTGACGCAGTTTGAGGTGTACAGTGAACAGTAGCAATTAATGGGAAGGAGTTATTTCCACCTTCGACATAATCGAATGTTTTGGTTGAATCGCTAAGAGTGATATCACTAACAACGATAGATGGATCGATGCTTCCACTACCATTAACTGTAACTCTACAGCTAGCGGCTTGTAATGAACCATCGACGATAGCGGTAATAGTTGAAGTTCCACTTTCTAATCCGGTAATGATGAGTTCAGTCGAATCTGAATCACTAACGGAAAGAATGGAGTTGTCGGTATTGACCCAAGTGACTTTAACATCACCAAGTTCAGCACCTTCAACAGGATTGACACCAAGGACTAAAGTTTTAGATTCGCCAACAGCGATTGAAGATGTTGGTTCGAGCTCTAAAGTAAAACTATCAGCCGGGGCCTTTCCACTAACAGCAACTAAATTACCCGAGCATGACGAAAGCGTCACGCACGCGAGAATAAAAGGAACAAAAAATTTCTTTCTCATAAGGGCTCTCCTTTTAAAAGGGTGAATAGTATACTTACTATTAGTATAAAACTTCTTCGCGCGTAGGTCAACGCGCATATGAAGAAAAAAATGACGCTAAAAAATTAAATATTTTCCACAGTAATAACTGTAGTAAATGTCGATTTAGATGAGACTTTTGTCATGTTGCTTGAGACCAACATTCCTAGCTCATTTGCTCGATAATCTTGAGAGATTGTAACAGTCTCATTTCCCTCTTTCATAATGCGTTCATAAGAATAAACTAAAAGTTTATTCTCAGAATCAATCGTTACATTATCTTGAATATCATAGATGATATCTCTTAATGTGTCGCCAACAAACATTCCTCCGATGTAGATTCCTTCACTACTACTAGTATAGAAAAAACTGTTTACAATTGTGGCGACTTCACTGAGTGATTTTTCACTTTTTTCTTCTCCACTGACGAAAAAATATTTTTCATTATTTTTTTCTAAATACTGATGAATGTTGGTGGTGACTACCCCATTTTCCTTTTTAATTTTGGTGTAATCATATTGAAAATTGTTGCTATCTTTGACATTGATACTCTTAGTTTCTGTTACCTCAGTAATGTCTTCTCCAACTGTCTCAGTGTCTGCTCTTGTGTAGCTACATTCTAAGTAGGTTTGTTGAGATTTCTCAATAGAAAAAGAAGCGATAAATTTCTTAATATCGCTTCTTAAATATCTTTCCTGTGTGCATGATGTGAGAAGCGATATTGCCATTATAAAAGGTAATATCTTATTTCTCATATTAGCTAAATTTATAGGAATAAACGGAACGTAATGCGACTTGCGCATCAGTGGTTTTGTTGTAATTATAATCGCTTGTTTTAAGGGTTTCTTTAACAAGCCAACCATCTTTGTTATATTCGAATCTCATGTCGAATCTACCATCGACAAAGCTCTTATAACATGGTAATGGTTCTAGTTCATCCCACTCCCCTAATTCTGGATGTTTTTCATAATTGAGGTAATAAGGATAATTATCAATTGTCACTCTGGAATGAACGTTTCTACCACCGATGGCAAAGCCTCCATCTGGTAAAAGTTCATAATATGGTCTATTGGTGGAAGCATTAACTGAACCACTAGAATCGATCCATGCACAAACAGTGTGAACTAATTGATAATGGGCGCAGGTTGGGTTTTCTTCGACCTCGCCTTCGGCTTGCATTTCAACGTAGAAGTTATCCTTAGTAATTCTAAGAGGCATTCTAAGCCAATATGAACGAGACGCCATACCATATATGACAACATCTTCTTCATTTAAGACAGTTGAATCTGTTGTATATGGGTTATAAAAACCTTCATAGTATCTAGAATTAGCAACATAAGATGTTCCAGTTGGATTTTTATCAAATGTTCCATCATCATCACTAATTTCAGTAATCATTCCATTAAAATCTAATGAGCCAACTACTTTGTAATATGGGTGTTCATGAGTGTCTTCAATCTGGTCTATTCTCGCTTTAAGCGCTTTAAAAGAAGCGGATTGATTAGCACAACTCGTTAGAAGAAGAGGTGTTAAAAGTAATAAGGTTAGTTTTTTCATACTAATATAACCTAATGTTTAATTCATCCTCATAGATTTGAGATTTGACTAAATCGGCACGTAAGTGAATCTTTTCTCCGATTTCCATTTCTCTTTCTTTTTTGATGTAGACAGTAACTTTTTCGCCATAAGCTACGCCGTTACACTTATACATCTCGACGTCACCATAATTAACATTAGCGACGACTTGATATTCATTAGCGCCTTCTTCTTCGACAAAGCCATCATGAGGAACTTCAATTCTAAAGATTTTAGTGAAAACGCGGTTACCTAATCCTTGAATAATCTTTGTGGTGATATCATCAGGAATCATTTGGTAATGCTCATCTTGTTTGAAGAAGAAAATAAGTTTTGCGTGTAATAATTCATCATCTTTCTTCTTGAGGAGCTCTTTTTCTTTGGCCGCATATTCTTTTTCTAAAAGCTTATGAGGATAGTTTTCCTCCATAAAGGCCTTTTTATTTTCTTTAATGGTTTCGTTTAATAAATTCTTCTTTTGAGAATATCTAGCTTTCGCTCCATTGATCTCGGTTTCCTTGTCAAATTCTAAAGAATTTGTCTTTCTTTCAAGGTCATTAGCCTTCATTTGTGGGAAACTCTCTTTAAAGACCGCGTGAGACATTCTTCTACTTCTTCTACTCTCTGGGTCTTTGTTATTCATCATGGCGCGTTTAAAGTCATCGTTTTCATCTTGAAGCATCTTCTTATACATTGCTTCAATCTTTCCAATTTCTTCCTTTTCAATGGCTTTATGGCGAGCTTTGATTTCCACCATTTGAGTCTTGTATTCTTCTTTTGCTTTAGCTAGTTCAGCTTTCAAAGCATTATTCTTTTCATCGAGCTCTGCTTCTTTAGCGTCCAAGTTCTCCATGGCTATATTTTGTTTTTCGCCTGCTTCGCGTAATTTTTCTTCTTTTTCTTTATTAAATTCTTCAAAGATAGGAGCGTATTTATCTTCCACTGCTTTGATTCTCTCTTCTTGAATTTTCAAGAAGGAATCATCTTGAGTGACTTCATGCGCAGTCTTTAAATTGACAAATGTCGCAGTTAAATTGTCTCTATCTGGAAGAGGTGAGGCGAGAAGTTTACCTTCCGCATCTTTAAATGTCGCTTTAGAATAGTCAACACAATATTTAACTTTTGCACCGACTTTAGTGCCCTCAGGAACAAAGGCGAAAATCTTCTTATCTTCAACTTGGAGTAAGGCTAATTGTCCTTCTTCTCCGTGGTCTTCAACAAGTAAAACTTTTCCTTCAATCGCTCCATCTCCTAGTGATAAAGCGCTAAGTGGTAAAGCAATTGTCCCGTCTTTAACAAAGTCAACAGGGATTGACGCTGGTTTTTTAACTGTTCCAAAAAGTGTCATCTTTTCATTTTCAATAGAAACTGGTAAGACGTTAGCTTCTGGGATAGGTGGGATAATGGTCATTTCAGTTTTTGCGTCGAATAAGTGAATTCTACTAACGTCAATCTTTGCTTTAATGACATCTCCTGGGACATGTCCCATCTTAGATGGGGCTTTAATAATAATTGCAGTTTTACTTTCTCCGCCTAAACCTTCGATTTCTTTTAAGTCACCATAGATTAAGGTTTCATTACCAAGTTCTTCAAAGTGAGAAATAGTCACATCAACAACATTATCATCGTTTTCTTTAATATCTTCCGCGGAAACCGCTTCACATCTAAATCCTAAAGTGATATCAATATCGCCTTTTAAATATTTTCTTTCAGCTTTTAACACTGAATCATGAGTAATTTTAAGAGCAGGCTGTTCACAATCAGTCCAAAGAACATCAACATGATCTCCAGCGTCTTTTAATCTGACGTTGAAGAAATTCATTTGAGGTGTGCCAATAAATCCTGCAACGAATTTATTAATTGGGTGATCATATAAGTTTTGTGGTGAATCAACTTGTTGAATACGTCCAAGTTTCATAACGACAACACGTGTACCAAGAGTCATCGCTTCGACTTGGTCGTGGGTAACATAAATAAATGTTGTCTTTAAGTTTTGGTGAAGTTTAGAGATCATTGATCTCATTTGTCCTCTTAACTTCGCATCAAGGTTAGATAATGGTTCATCAAGAAGCATGACTTTAGGATTACGAAGAATCGCTCTTCCTAAGGAGACACGTTGTCTTTGTCCACCGGACATCGCTTTTGGTTTACGGTCTAAATATTCTTTTAAACCTAAAACTTCTGCCGCCCACATAACTTTTTCATGGATGATGGTTCTTGGAACTTTACGAAGTGTAAGACCAAAAGCCATATTTTCATAAACAGTCATATGTGGATATAACGCGTAGTTTTGGAAGACCATTGCGATATCTCTATCTTTTGGTTGCATATCGTTAACTAAGGTGTCACCGATATAAAGCTCACCACTAGAAATATCTTCAAGTCCAGCGATCATTCTTAAGGTTGTTGATTTACCACAACCAGAAGGACCGACGAAGACGATGAATTCTCCATCTTTAATGTTCATGTTAAAGTCAGTAACGGCTTTATGTCCGTTAGGATAGACTTTGTAAATGTGTTCAAGTTTTAAAGAAGCCATATATTCTTCCTCCTATTATCCTTTAACAGCGCCACCGGCAATACCCTCAACGTAGTAACGTTGTAGCCAGAAGAATAACGCTGCAATCGGAATTGATACCATTACTGCACCAGCGCAGAATAAACCATATTCACTCGCTTCTGTGATTCTGCTTAAACCAACAGCAACGGTGTAATTGTATGGGGTAATCGCACTACTACTACTGGCGATAAAACTACCAAACATGTAGTCACCCCAAGGAGCGGTAAATGAGACCAATACTGTGTAAATGATGATTGGTTTTGAAAGCGGTAAGATAATTCTCCAGAAAACAGTATTCTTGCTTCCTCCATCAATCATGACCGCTTCGTCAAGAGATTTACTAACCGTGTCAAAGAATCCTTTAGCGATGTAATAACTCATCGCACTAGAAGCCACGTAGACAACGATTAAGGAGAATATCGAAGTGTTTAATCCTAATAACTGCAAAATATAGTAGTTAACAAGCATTCCCAAGAAACCAGGGAACATGCCGAGGACTAAAATTAATTTCATTAACGCTTTACGACCAGAGAATCTAAGTCTAGATAATGAATACGCTGTCATTAAGACTAAGATTGTTTGTAAAACCGCTGTCGCTAAAGCGATAAGGAATGTATTAAGCCACCAACTCAAGAATGGTTTTGAAGTTGATGAGAATAATGTTAAGTAGTTTTGGAAAGTCCATCTCTCTGGGAAAATACTCTTTGGGTTAGCAACTTCAGCGAAAGATTGGAAAATTAAGTAAATGAATGGGAAAATCCAAATAACACTTACTACTGTAAGAATGATGTAAATGAGAACCCTTTGGCTCTTTTCAGCAAAGCGCTTACTAGCAAAATTCTTTTCAGCCATTATGCGAAGTCCTCCTCATTTTTAACCGCATTACTTCTTCCATAGAAGATCAAGGATAAAACAGCGATCACTAAGAAGACTAAAACACCAAGGACACATGCCATCGCGTAATTCTTTTCAGCGCCGCTTTCCATGGACATCTTATAGATCCATGTAATAAGTAAGTCGGTTTCTCCTGGATCACCATAACCTAATGTTGAAGATAATCCAAAACTTGGACGTCCTGCAGACAAAAGGTAGATGATATTGAAGTTATTAATGTTACCAACGAATTGAGACAATAGGTATGGTCCAGTAATAAACAACATGTATGGAAGAGTGATGGCGGTATACATCTTAAATGGAGATGCGCCATCAATTCTGGCGGATTCATATAAATCTTCAGGAATATTCATAAGAATACCAGAACAAATTAACATCGTGTAAGGAACACCAACCCACATATTAACAATAATGATGATAACACGGGCAAGTGTCTTATATTCGAATGGGCTATGGTTGGTGGCCACCCATCCAAATTGTTCAAAGATTCTAGTTAAGAAACCGGTGTTAGATAACATACGGTTAATTAACATTAAGCTAACAAATTGTGGAACAGCGATTGTAAAGATTAACACCGTTCTCCATAATTTCTTAAGTTTGATACCTTTCTTGTTAATAAGAAGAGCGATAACCATACCTAAGAAATAGTTGGTGAATGTGGCGATTAAAGCCCACAAAAGAGTCCAGGCCAAAATCTTAAAGAAGATTGAGACAATTCCTCCACCACTACCAAATCCAGAGAAAAGGATACGGTAGTTGTCAAAACCAACCCAGTCATAAAGAATACTTCTAGAACTACCGTTATAGTTGGTAAATCCAGTAATAATCATGAAAACGATTGGAATGATTGTGAAGGCCACAAGTCCCACAAGTGGGACAGCCATTAATAAGACGTGATATTTACTATCGACTAAGTCTTTAAAGAATTGACTATTCTTGCTGAGTCTTCCAACTGCAATATTATCGTGTAATGATTTCGCATCTCTAATAGAGAAGAACCATAAAACGACGAAGACAATCATTAAGAAGAATGTCACTAATGAATAAAGGAGAATGGTGAAAGAAGTATCTCCACCTTTAAATGCACCATCTGCAACTCCATAAGTTGGATCAACGAGATACATCGAGGAAGTTGAGAATGTTCCAAGTGTACCTAATTTTGCTAAATATGCAGATCCGGTGCTTGCTAAGAACCATATAAATACTATTTCATAAAGAAGATAAAGCACGCCACGCGCGATTTCTCTATGAGTTAATTGGTAAAAACCAAAGACAAAGAAGTTGACTCTGACCATCCAGTTTCCTTTTTTCCACGCATCAATTAACGTCATGAAAGGAGCGGAAACTTTGTTCCATAGTCTTAATAATTTGACCGGAATACCTCTAAAGAAGTTAACGAAGCCTTTACCGAAATTCTTAAAGAAGTTCCCGATATTAACAAGGATTCGTTGAGGTTTGGTCAAGGACAAATATTGAATAGTTGTCATAACTTTCCTTTTATTTTGTCACTTTAAGAGTTGCATCGAGTTCTTGGAGAACGCTGGTGTAATTCTGATCGGTTGGAGTAAATGTTTCTTCGTAAATCTTATTTAAAGCTTTAGAAGTTGCACTCCATAATTCACTGCCCGCGGCAGTTAATAAGACGGTTGAATTGAATTTAGCTTGTTCATTCAACGCAGCAATATGTGGTTCACTAGCGACCATCGCTTGTAAGCTTGTGATGGTTGGTTTGCTTTGGAATCTATTAAATCTCTTGGTTTGAGAATATGCACTGACTAAGAATTTAGCAACATCATGTGCTTTAGTCTTGCTGTCGTTATCAAGGGTTTGGTTAACACCATAGAATTTGTAGCCTAAATAGGCACCCATTCTTGTTCCTTCGTTATCAACAGCAGGAAGAGGTGCAACAGCGTACTTATTGCCCATTAATGTTTTGAAGGATTGGACATAAGAAGTATCAACGATTGTTGCAAGAATACCAGAGGTACCTGGGGCACCATCACCAAATCTGATAACTTCTCTATCATCGGTGAGCAAGTCATAACAGACTCTAATAGCCTTATTACCTGCTTCACTATTGAAGTTAGCGGTTGATTTGTAACCAGTATTGGTTGGGGTTAAAGTATATAATGATTTACCTTTGGTATATGAGTGTAAAGCACCAGCAGCATAGAAGCCTTCAGTTAACTTAAAGTCAACCTCGAGACCTTTTTGTGATGCGAGTTGTAATAATTCATCAAACGTATCAATGGAGGATGGATCAGTAACAACACTTCC
>AUXO015370801.1_pt1 | contig 12823 bp, 11 predicted proteins | sample 768731 | NCBI WGS metagenome assembly AUXO01 (sample SAMN02715735, study PRJNA202380) | gut metagenome | biome: sheep rumen | host: Ovis aries | place: New Zealand: Palmerston North
CGAATATTTGAAATCAACAACAGCCGTAAATGCGATTAGTTCTGTGCGATGGCATCTGAAGAATGGATACCTGAAGTGTGGATTGGGTTCGGGGGCAAAGAGTAATTATTACTCCTATATTTTCATCATGCCACTTAAAAATACCAATTCCTTCTACTATAAGTTCGGCTATAAAATAGCCTATGTTTTTTCGTGTCTAAAGACCAAGAGTATTCTCAAAGAAAACGGAAAACTTACATGGTTTGGAAAACTACTGAAAAAAATCAAAAAAAATGACTTCAATAAATAAACCCCATCTCAAATTAGAGGAGAAGAGAGAAATACAACTTAGAATGTTGGATGAAGTAGATGCATTCTGCAGGAAGAACGATATTCGGTATTCTCTGGCAGCAGGAACCCTTCTTGGTGCAATCCGACACAAAGGTTTTATCCCATGGGATGACGATATGGATATTGTTATGCCCGAACCGGACTTTTTGCGGTTTTACGATTCGTTCAAGTCTGACGACGTTAGATGCATTGATATCAGAAATGAAAAGTATTTTCATTTTCCTTGGGCAAAGATTTCGGATACCCACACATATTCATATGGTGGGGTAGCAGTAATAGGTCACGGCGTTGATATTGATCTGTACATCATCCATGGTCTGCCCCAAGGTGATGAGGCAATCGATTCTTACTTGAAAAAAGCTAACCGCATCTGTGATGTCCGGTTGTTCTTGGTGAAGTGGAGAAAAAGGATTCTGCGTAGATTCCCGATAAAAACCATTCCTTTTTATTCTCGCGTGTGCAGGAAGTATAGAGAATTGTCGTTCTCAAACAACTATGAAGGAGCGACAAAATACATGTTTCATTCTGACCGAATGGATAAGGCTCATATTTACGATTATGACTTGTTTGAGGGAGGTACTGTAGATGTGCCGTTCAATGGACATACGTACAAGGCATTTGCAGTATGGGAAAAATATTTGAAGCAAAGGTATGGTGACTATATGCAATTGCCTCCTGAAGATCAACGTCATCCAGTTCACGGTGGTATCTTTTACAGAAAATAATGGCAAAAAATTCCAATACAACTAAAGCGTTTCATGCCGTTTCGTCGCAGACCATGGTCACGATAGTCCTCGGCGTGGTGGAGATTGTCGCGTTCTCCTTCATGTCAAGGCTATTGACCAAGTCCGACTTTGGTTATTATGCTTCCATCTCTGCCATCGTAGGGATTTTCGAGGTATTTGCCAATGCCGGTATCGGCTCCGCAGTCATACAGAAGAAAGACGCTGACAGCAATTATGTTAACAACGCCTTCACTATTTGTCTGATATTGGGAACGGCTTTGACATTGATTCTGTTTTCTTTTTCAGGAGTTCTTGCACGTGGAATTGCAGACGCATCCATGACGCTACCTTTGATGCTGATTTCCGTGACTCTTTTGCTCAACACTGTGTCTTCGGTGAGCAGAAGCATCCTCGTTAAACAACTAAAATTCCTTAAGGTTGGAGTAATCAATCTTGTGTCGCTAGTCATTACGTCCGTGATAGCAATTTTTCTTGCCTATCGAGGTTTTGGCTATTACGCTATCCTATGCAAGGCTATTTTAGGTTCTGTTATCACTTGCTTACTTTACTTCATATATGCAAAGACTCGTTTCCGCCTTGCGTTGGACAAAGCTACATTCAAGTCTATCTGGAGATTCAGCGGTTGGCTTTTGGCGAGTGGATTGTTTCGAAAACTTGCTCAGCAGGTTGACAAGCTGCTAATGCCCCGTATGCTTTCCATCGAAGCATTGGGAGCTTACAATAGGCCCAAGGAATTCATCGGAAATATCTCAACACGGTTAAACGGCATTTTTGATACGGCTCTGTTTCCGGTTCTATCTGGAATTCAAGATCAACTGACAAGTTTACAGAATGCTTTTCGGAAATCGTTGTCGTTGATGAATATTGGGGGCACCATGCTATGTCTGGCCCTTTTCTTTAATAATGAACTCATCATCCGAATCTTCTTCGGTAACCAGTGGCTAGAATTGGGCACCATCTTCAAGTTGTTCTCCATCTCAGTTTTGTTCAACGTCAACGGACGGCTTGCTGATTGCTATCTTCGCAGTTTGGGCATGACAAAAAACCAGTTCTACTTCCGTATTGCGGAGACCGTGGCAAAGATTATAGCTGTCGTGGTGGGTGCAAGATGGGACATGCTAGGTGTGGCAGCCGCAGTCGTTTTGGCAGATATAGTAGTCAAGATGGTGAAGATTGTTTATGTTGGGCATAAAATAGAAATGAGAACCAATGACATATTTGCTATCATTTTTAAGTCTTGGCGATTCCTACTGGTCATTCTACCTGTAATGATGGTTGCATTATATTTCCTCCCACACACGGTGGTGGGGAATATCATTTTATTGGCTGTGTTTTGTATATTGTCTTTCATACTGTTCTTATGCTTCCCGTCCTTTGTCGGTGATGCATACTGCCAGGAAGTACTGCCAAAGGTCTTAACTATATTACACATAAAGAGAAAGAAATGAAAATACTGATTGCAGGCGATTTTGTTCCTCGTCGTCGCACCGCCGCTCAAATTGAAAAAGGCGATTATAATTGCTTGGATGAAGTAAAACCTATCCTCCAATCGGTGGATTATGCCATTGTCAATTTTGAATCACCTGTGGTAATGCGTGAGGCGAAGCCTATTGAAAAGACTGGCCCTAGTCTGCATTGCTCAGAAAAGGCGATGGAGTGTGTTGCCAAAGCTGGATTCAAATGCGTTACTTTGGCCAACAATCATTTCCGTGATTTTGGACAGGTGGGGGTTGAAGACACGTTACGGGCGTGCAAAAAGTATAATGTTGATCATGTAGGAGGGGGTAAAGATATAGAAGATGCAGAACGTATTTTGTATAAGGAGATTAATGGACAAATGTTGGCCATCATCAATATCTGTGAACACGAATGGTCTATTGCATCCGAAAAACATGGAGGTTCTGCACCGCTTAATCTGGTTGAAAACTATTATGCCATCCATGAAGCCAAGTCCAAGGCGGATTTTGTTTTGGTAATTGTTCACGGAGGAACTGAACTTTATAATTTGCCTACTCCAAGAATGAAAGAAACCTATCGGTTTTTCATTGATAATGGTGCGGATGCGGTTGTAAATCATCACCAACATTGCTATAGTGGCTATGAGGTTTATCAAGGAAAACCTATTTTTTATGGTTTAGGGAATTTCTGTTTTGACAAACCTGTGGCGCGGCAAGACAAATTGTGGGAAGATGGTTATATGGTGGAACTACAGCTAACCGAAGAGACCTGCTTTAGATTATTTCCATATAGGCAATGCACGGAAGATCGACCAAAAGTCGAACTTAGAACGGATATGTCTGAGTTTAACGACTCTCTTCTACATTTGAATTCAATAATCGCTAATGATAATGCTCTTGAGGAACAATTTGAAATGGTGGCTACGAGAGGCAAGGCAATCGCTCGCCAAATCCTATCGCCATATTCTTCAACAATGATGCAGTGGTTGTATTCAAAACGAATTTTGCCTTCGTTCGTAACAAATAAGAGAATGAAGCATCTTTTGGCTCACATTCAGTGCGAAGCGCATCGTGATATACTTATGTTTGGATTAAACAGTGATTGAAAATTATGAAAATAGCCATCCATAAACATCCCGGCAGTTTTAGTGACCGATGGATTGAATATTGCAAACGAAAAGGCATAGACTATAAGATTGTGAATGCCTACGATTCAGATATTGTCGAACAAGTGAAAGATTGTGATGTCTTTATGTGGCATCACCATCATGCCGATTATAGAGATGTGCTGTTTGCAAAGCAGTTGCTTTATTCCCTTGAGGAATCGGGCAAGCGGGTTTTTCCAGACTTTCACACCGCCTGGCATTTTGATGACAAGGTGGGACAGAAATACCTACTTGAGGCAATAGGAGCTCCACTGGTTCCTTCGTATGTGTTCTACACCAAAAAAGAGGCATTGGCTTGGATTTCGGAAACATCCTTCCCTAAAGTGTTCAAGTTGCGCGGTGGTGCTGGCGCGGCCAACGTGATGTTGGCACACACGGCGCGCGAAGCACGCAAACTGGTAAGAAAGGCCTTTGGAAGAGGGTTCTCTCAGTTTGACCGTGCGGGTTATCTGAAGGAACGTTGTCGCAAATGGAGAGAAGGCAAAGATTCGTTTGTGGGGGTGCTGAAAGGTGTCGGCCGTTTGTTTGTCATTACCGATTTTGCCAAGATGCATGGCCGCGAAAAGGGGTATGCTTATTTTCAGGAGTTCATTCCGAACAATGAATTTGACACCCGTATTGTGGTTATAGGAGGTGAGCGTGCATTGTGCGAAAGAAGGTATTGCAGAAAAGGGGATTTCAGGGCTTCAGGCAGCGGTTATTTCGAATATGTTAAGGCGGATAAGAAGGTTTTGGAGATTGCATTTTATGTAGCCAAAAGACTTAGGCTTCAAACTGTTGCCTTTGATTTTATTTATGACAAAGAAAAACCACTGATTGTGGAAATGAGTTACGGTTTCGGTACCAAAGGCATTTCGCATTGTCCGGGTTATTATACTTCCGACCTGCAATGGCATGATGAACCGGAACCAAATTTTTATGGTTGGATGGTGGAAAACTTAATACATTGAATTATTATGCTTATTAACAAATACAATCTTATTCGTAATCTGGCCTTGCTGTTCATTGCTGGCAATATGGTTGGATGGTTATTCCCGTTCCCAAATGTGGTATGGCGAGTGGCTTTAGTGTTATTGTCTTTATATGTAATTGTGTTTGAGGAAGGGAAACGTCTGCCCTGTGAAAAAGCGCTTTTGGTTTTTGTCGCATTCAATCTTTTGCATTTCTTTATCAGTTTTCTTTGGAAAAACCCTTCATACACACAGATAGGCAATATCCTTTGTGCTTTGTTGCCATTAAGTCTTTTTGTTTGTTTGTCACAAAAAGGAGTAATGAACGATCGTTTCATCACTGTTATGGGAATTGTTTTGCTTATCACTGCCATTATGCAATACTACTATTACACAAGAATGGCTATAATTAATTCAGCGATGGATGAAGACACGGATATTACCAACAACGCTTCAGTGGCGATGCTGATGTTGTTGCCTATGCTGTTTCTTATGAAGAATCAAATCCAGAAGTGGATAACCTTATTTTTATGTATGTTTTTCATTGTAACAAGTGCCAAACGTGGCAATATCTTGGCTGCAGTCATTCCGGTCGGCTTATTTGTGTGGTTCTCGTTGAAAGATAGTCGACGGTCAGGGATTAAGATCATTTTGGTATTAGCATTAATTGTTGGAGGTGCTTTTATGACCTATCGTTGGATAGTAAACAATGATTATTTGATGCACCGAATTGAACAAACCCAGGAGGGAAACAGCTCTGGTCGTGAGAAAATTTATGCTGGAGCTTGGCATGCATGGTATGATTCAGATAATTATGTCCACCAATTGTTTGGGCTAGGCTTTGACGGAATAGTTCGTTTGGAGGCAACTGGCTATCACCATGCTCATAATGACTGGCTTGAAGTGTTGGTCAATTATGGATTGCTTGGAGTATTCTTATACTTGATTGTGTTTATTTCTTTGTTCCTTCAAGTGCGAAGAATAAAATCGTTTGAGATGAGAATGGCATATCTCTCAGGTCTTTTCATCTGGTTTTTCAAAACATTATATTCCATGGGTTTTACTGGCGAAACTTTGTCGGTGGCCATGATCAGTATGGGAACGGCTTTGGGGTGGTATAAAACGGAAAGGAATCAGGCATGAAACGTATTCTATTTCTCGCTGCCGACCTCTGTTCAGGTGGGGCAGAGCGCCAAATGGTAACTACCGCTTGTCTTCTGAAGAAAGAAGGATATGATGTCACGGTATATTGTTACAATAAGGCAGATTTCTATGCTCCTATTTTACAAGAAGCTGGCATTCCAGTCATTTGGAAAACAGAAGCGACCAACTATTTGAAACGTCTAAATTCAGTAAATAGCTACATTAGAAACAACAGTTTTAATGCCGTTATTTCATTTCTTCCTTCTTGTAATTTCCTTAATAATATTGTAGCCATTGGTCATAAATGGAAAGTAGTAACTGGGGTTAGAAGCGCTGACAAATCTTATTTTGCCTCTAAACGTGGAAAATTCTTTAGTTGGTTTCAACGATTTTCAGATGTAATTATTTGTAATTCGCAAAACGCATGTAATATGTGGCGGGAGCAATACCCTTCATTTACTGAAAAGTTGAACGTGATATACAATTGTGTGCAACTTGGAAGAGTGCAATCCAAATATGAACCGAAGCAGGATGGTAAACTGCATATTATTATTGCGGCAACATATCAGTATTTAAAGAATCCATTAGGTTTAGTCGATGCATTGGCAATGATGGATGAACGGGAAAAAAATGAAATCGTCATAGATTGGTATGGCCGTATTGAAATGTCAAAGGGAGACACACAAGCATACGATGACACGGTTAAGGCTATTCAAAATCACGCATTGGAGAGAGTGGTAAATCTTCATCCAGATACAAAAGAAATAGCAGACAAGATGCACCAAGCTGATGCTGTGATGTTGTTAAGCAAGTTTGAAGGCTTGCCTAATGCAATATGTGAGGGAATGCTGTTGGGAAAACCCATAATAATGACTAGGGTTTCTGATTACGATGTACTTGTAGATGAAAGCAATGGTTTTCTTTGCGATTGGGATAAACCGGAAACAATCAAAATGGCAATCTTATCGATGGTCAAGCTTCCTACGACAAAGTTGCTGGAAATGGGGAAAGAATCCGAAAAAAAAGCAAAGACGCTGTTTACACCATCTATTATTGTTAAGCAGTGGATGAAAATCATCGACCAATAAATACAAATTATGAGCAAAATAAAAAAAGCTTTCTACTATCTCTTTAACCAGCCTGGTGTCCTCACGGAAGAGTTGTTCATCCGATACGCCAAAGGTAAGAACTATACAGATGAAGAGTACGTAAAAAAACTTTTCTTTTGGAGAAAGTGGCACAGGCTTGATTTAGATAACCCCAAAACTTTTTCCGAAAAGTGTCAATGGCTTAAACTATATGACCATAAGCCTATTTATCACCAAATGGTTGATAAATACGATGCCAAACAATTGGTGTCGAGACTTATAGGTGAAGAATATGTTATTCCCACATACGGTGTTTGGGAAAAAGTGGAAGATATAGATTGGAACGCATTGCCAGACAAATTTGTTATCAAACCCACCCATAGCGGCGGAGCCGATTGCATCCTTATTTGTAAGGACAAATCGGAATTCGATATTGAAAATGCCAAACAGCGATTGCAAAAGACCATGCATTCCAATGGAATATGGAATAACTTACGGGAATGGACTTATAAAGACATAAAGCCGAGAATCATTGCAGAGCAATTGCTGGAAGACGATGTCATGCCCTATCCTCAAGACTACAAATTCTGGTGCTTCGACGGTGAGGTGAAATGCTTTTATATTACTACTGGAAGAAGCGAAGGCGGGCATACAAAAGACAACTTCTTTGATGTGAATGGGAAATACATGGCCGATTTGGAACATGTCATGTATAAAAGCGACCCCAACGGTCTGCCCCCCATTCCATCGACTTTGCCTAAAATGTTAGAATTGGCAAAAGTTTTGTCGAAGGGAGTCCCGCATTTAAGGGTGGATTTGTATGAAGTAAACGGGAAAATCTATTTTGGTGAGTTGACTTTTGCCGAAGAAAGTGGATTTGCAGAATTTAGCCCCAAACGCTGGAATTACACTTTTGGTGATTGGATTAAACTGCCAGAAAAACTTGTGTAATATAACAACTCATTGAATTTATGGATAATGTTGTCATCAAGAATATTACTTACAACCAGTTGTCGAAAAACAACTGGATGGTGGATGATGATTGTTATGGATTAGGTGCGTTTGTTGACGACAATGTCAGAAAGACTTTTCTCGATTGCCCAAACAATGATGATGGTGAAAAGACCGCAATTATGTTTGCTTTGGATGAAGGACGGATAGTGGGTCGCCATTTATTGTATGGTACAACCATTCGGATGGGTGAAACTACAATAAAGGCACAATCATCAGGAAGCACCGAGGTGCACGAGAGCCAAAGAGGAAAAGGTATAGGAACCAAGATAAACAGATATACTCTCAATAATGATGAATATCCCATATATCTTTGTTCATTATTATCTGCTTCTTGTCTTTCATTGATGAGTAAACCGGAAAACGATTGTGTCATCTTCGATTTTCCCCGTTTGGTGAAAATCATCAATACGGAACCCATTTTTGTCCGAAAGACAAATTCATCTGTTCTGATAAAAATAGGCAAATGCCTCGGAAATCTTGCTATTAGGATTCTTGATATTCCTAACCAATTTAGGCTATTAAGATTGAAAAAGGTCTATAAGGTAAAACCGCTGAATACGGTGCCGGAGTGGGCGGGAGATATGTGTCTGAACGATGGACACAAATATTCAGAGTATCATGATAGCGCATGGTTACAATGGTGCCTTACGCACAATTTGTCAGGAAGAAAGGAGGACATTCAAAGATTCTTTGGTATTTATAAGGACGATAAGCCGGCGGGGTTCTTCTTTACAAAAGAAAGAATGAACAAGGACGAAAACTACGATAAGGAATTCCTGTATGGAACGGTTTGCGAGTGGGCTGCAACGGACAAGGATTTGGGCGAGGCGGACATCAATCTGTTGGCTACGGAAACGTTTTCACGCAAATGTTTTCATGTCCTTACGGTGACGGATGACCCGAACACGGAAAAAAGCTTGCTTCGGATGAGATTCATGCATCATGGCCGTATGCAGATGGGATTCAAGGACAAGTTGCACCAATTCCCGGAAATGAGTGATCAAAACTTATGGCGCATCCGGTATGGGTGCTGTAATTCAATTTTATATTAGAAATAGAATCCACTATAATGAATAAAAGAATAGATTATATCGATTATGCGAAAGCATTAGGAATGCTTACCATCATTTGGGGACATACCAAATTGACAGGGGTTAGCAACGAGTTTGTTTATGCATTCCATATCCCGCTGTTTTTCTTTTTGAGCGGCATGGTGTTCAATCGGGAAAGATACGGTGGTTTTCGTCATTTCTTTATGCGCAAAGTGAAAACTTTGTTGTATCCTTATCTCATTTTCTCTGTGGTCACGTGGGCGTTTTGGGCTTCGTATTCCTACCTTACGCACGCTCCCGTGAAGAGTTATTGGATGCCTTTGCTTCAGACCTTTATCGCTCAAGGTTCGGGCGGTTTTTTGGAACACAATGTGCCCCTTTGGTTTGTCACCTGTCTTTTTGTTGTCGAGATGTTGTATTGGCTAATCTCAAAATTAAAAGACTGGCAGAACATTGTAGTAAGCATTTTGTGTGCAGTTGTTGGCTATTTGCTGGTTTACCAATGCAAGTTTTGGGACTTTCGTTTGCTGCCTTGGAGCATCGAGTCCGCTTTGATGGCCATGCCTTTCTTCTCATTAGGCAATTTGCTGGTCAAACGAATCACACATGAAAAAATCATCACGGCTGTGGCCAACCATAAGTGGATTTCATTTATAGGGATGTTAATTGGTTTTGCGCTGACTGCATGGTTTGGCCATCAGAATGGGGTAGTGTCGATGGGACACTCTCGTATAGGCAATAATCATTTATTGTTTTATTTCACTGCATTTATTGGGATTACCGCTATGCTTCTATTGTGTGTCTTGCTTTCTAATATAAAAGCAGGCAAGAACTTAGAAAAAGTGTTTTCTGGTTTGAGGTGGTTTGGTAAAAACAGCTTTAATGCTATGGCCATTCACAATCCCATCAGATCTTTTGTGATGGTAATTGTAGCCATGGCGTTCCATACGACGGATGCCGTGGTAAGTAAAACAACGTCTTTGTCGTTGTTGTCTTTTGTCATAACGTTAATAGTCACAGTATTGGCCATGTTGGTTATCAACTGGGGGAATGCCCGGTTTAGCAAAACCGCCAAAAGCCCAAAACTAAAAACAGCATAAAACTATGTCTGGTAATAACAAACTTCTCTTCATCGGACCTCTTCGCCTTGGTGCAACGCCTCGGGGTGGAGATACCATGAAAAACAACCTTTTTCTGAAAAGATTCAGAGAAGTATATGATAAAGTATATGTAATAGATACCATAGATTGGCACAAAAAACCATTTACTATGGTAAAGCTATTGTGCTATCTGTTGTTTCTTCGCAATGTCAAAGTGGTTATTTCATGTGAGCAGGGAGCTTCGAAAATCATTGACTTTTTGTATTATTTCAGGGTTCAGAAAAATGTTTTTTATTGGGTGATTGGCAGCGGCTTCCCAACACGTGTGGCCAATGGGACCGTTTCGCCAAAACATTTTCATTTCTTAAAACGAATATTGGTACAAAGTCCCCAAATGGTCAAGCAGCTGCAAAATGCCGGATTGTCAAATGCAATATATGTTCCAAATTCGAAGCCGATTTATTCGATTCCATTGCAGGATCACAAAAGTGACACTTGTAAATTGGTGTTCATTTCTCGCATCCATCCAGACAAAGGCATAGGGTTGATTTTTAATTGTCTTTCAAGAATAAACAAAGAGTTTGGCGAAAGTGTTGTTTCGATAGATTTTTATGGATTGTTTGATGACGATTATGCTTCTTTTAAACAAGAGGTGGAGTCTTTTCCCAATGCCCATTACAAAGGTTTGTTGGATTTGACCAATATTGAAGGGTATAAAGTCTTGGCCTCATACGATATAATGTTGTTCCCGACCTATTACGAAGGGGAAGGATTCCCAGGTGTTTTTATCGATGCCTTTATTGCAGGATTGCCGGTTTTAACCACCAGTTGGCATTATAATGAAGAGGTGATTCAGAATGGTGTGACTGGTTTTGTCATTCCTCCAAAAGACGAAGAGTCTTTATACCATAAAATGCTTTGGGTGATTAATAACAAGGAAGTGATTGAAGGTATGCGGACAAGATGTCAAAACGAGGCTCAAAAATATGATAGTGCCAATATCCTCAGCATTGATAATCTTAAAAAGATAGGATTATAAATGGATAATAAGATACAGAATAAAGTCATCATCTGGGGCGTTGATAACTTTAACACCCTTGGCATTTTAAGGCAACTTGTGCCATTTGGGATAGATGTTTTCTTCCTTGTTTATGGCAAAGTGACAAATTGTGCAACCAAAAGCAAATACTGCAAAGAGTTTGTGCAATGCAATAGTATTGAAGATGGATATTCGTATTTGTTTGATCATTTTAAAAATGAGGAATACAAACCTATTATCATCACACCTGGAGATGAGATCATTGAGTTCATCGACCAGCATAGAGAGGAGATGTTGCCGTTTTTCATTATCCCTGGTACGACGCAATCGGGTTTACTGACTAAGATAGACAATAAGATAGAAATGGCAGGTCTTGCCAAAAAGCATGGCATGGATGTGCCCCAATCCCGAACTTGCAAATGGGATACTCCAATTGACGATGTCGTTTTCCCCTGTTTCCTCAAACCCAGCCATATCACCAAGAACAAGAAGAACGAATTTAAGTATAAGAAGTGCAACAGTAAAAGCGAGCTTCAACATATCCTTAAATATGTGAGAAAGGATTCCGTGTTCCTGCTTCAAGAATTTATTCCATCGGAGAAAGAATTTGTGGTTTCAGGATGCCGTACTTTTGATGGGAAAACCATTGTCGGGGGGACGTTCAGGTGTGACCGTTATGCTGATGATGGAAATAGTTCCTACGGATTCCTCACAAGTGAGATCCCTGAATCCATAGATGTAAAAAAGATAGAGCGCTTTTTGGAGGATATTGATTACTATGGCGTTTTTGGTTTCGAATACGGCCATTATCAAGGGAAATCCTATTTTTTTGAAGTGAATCTTCGGAACAACGGGACATCCCAATCGTTTTATTTGTCAGGTGCAAATTTGGTCTTGGCTTGGGTGCTTAGTGCGGCAGGTGTGGATTACTCAAATGTGAGTACTAGGATTGATGGGAACCATTATTTCATGGATGAATTAATGGATTATTCAAATGTTCTGTATCGTCGAGTCACCAAAAAGGAATGGCAAAGGCAAAGGGAACAAGCTGATATTTTAAAATACTACAACAAAGATGACATGGAGCCGTACCATCAAATGAAAAAGGTTAGGGGGAAGACAATGCTTCGGTTTGCTGTGGTCAAAAAATTCAGGCCATATATTGTTTATGTAATGGATCATATTCGCCGATGAAACGAGTCGTATTAATGTACCACGACATTGTCACCACAACCGACAAGTCCAGTGGTTTCCAGAATAAAAATGCTTTCCAATACAAGGTAGATGAATGTGCCTTTGAAGAGCAAGTAAAGGCCTTGCAGGGGAAGGATGTAGTCTTTACCTTTGATGATGGCGGTGAATCGTTTCTTACCAAAGCGGCACCCCTATTGGAGAAGTATGGCTTCAAAGGGGTGTTCTTTATCAGCACCAAGTATATCGGCACGCCAGGATTCCTTACAACAGAACAGGTAAAATCATTAGCCGAAAGAGGACATGTGGTCGGTTCCCATTCGCATACGCATCCTGAAATCTTCACCAAGCTCTCAAAGGAAGAAATCCGCGAAGAGTGGCAGAAGTCGTATGACATCTTGAAAGACATATTGGGAGAGAAAGACCTGCCCATGTCCATCCCCAACGGCTATGCTTCAAAGACCATTATGGAGGAAGCCATCAAGTGTGGCTTCACCGATATTTACACTTCCCAGCCCACCACGAAAATCAAGTTATTCCAAAAACA
>AUXO016768956.1_pt1 | contig 12822 bp, 25 predicted proteins | sample 768731 | NCBI WGS metagenome assembly AUXO01 (sample SAMN02715735, study PRJNA202380) | gut metagenome | biome: sheep rumen | host: Ovis aries | place: New Zealand: Palmerston North
ATGAAAACAATTAAAGTAATAGATTTATTAAATAAAATAGCAAATGGGGAAGAAGTACCTAAAAAGATAAAATATGAAGGTATAGAATATACACATATTGATAATTATTGTTATGTCGATAAAAATAGTAGATTATTATCATATGAAATATATGCTGAACAACATAGATTAAACGATGAAATAGAAATTATAGAAGATTATAAAAAACTTTATGATGAAATTATAAAAGAATATGGTACAGCCTCTATGGAAGATAAAAAGATAAAAAGAGTTGATAGAGAACTAGATAATGATGGTTATTTATCAAAGAAATTAAATGAAATAATAGATGTTGTTAATCAATTAAAGGAACAACCACCTATTATAAATATTAATAGTTCACAACCACCTATTATGCAAGGTCCATATAAAATAACTTGCAATATGGAAAGTAAAGGTGAAGATAATGTTAAAAATTAAAGATGATGTAGATTTAAAAGAACTAGAAAAATTTGGCTTTCATTTAGGAACAACATACATAACAAATAAAGAATGTTATTTTAATACAAAAATAATGATATTAGTAGAAGATAGAATTATAAAAAAAGAAGAAAAAACATTTGATACAACTGATTATGATACTTTATATGACCTAATACAAGCAGGTTTAGTAGAAAATGATAAAGAAAATATTAGGAGGTAAAGAAGATGAGCCAATGGAAAAAAATTGAAAATATGGAAGAATATAAGAAAAAAATTGATATATTTGAAAGTATTTATCATTTGAATAAAAAAGAATTACAAGAAAAATATGTTGAACTTGCATTAAGAATAGATAAAGTAATCGAATATATAAAAAGCAATGAATGGGCAAAAGATTATAAATTAAGTAGTTGTAGAACTCATTTATTAGATATATTAGGAGGTGATGAAGATGAAGAAAGCACATAATAAAAAAATAGATGGTATATTTGTTACTGATGAATATAAAGGAAGATTAATAAAAAAGATATACGATTTAGAAGACAGAATAGACAAAACACTAGAAGAATTAGATAAACAAATAACATTCTGTGAAAATGATAGTCAAGGTTGTTATGAAGTATGTAATCAAACAATTACTTTTCTAAAAAAAATAAAAAACATATTAAGAGGTGATACAAATGAAAAGTAAAAGAGAAAAATTACAATTAACAGAAGATTTAGCAACTAAAATAATAGAAGAAAATAGTGCTATTAATAGTGGTATATTTATATCACTATTAGCCTATAAGTATATTAAAATATGTAATATAACGAGAGAACAATTTTTAAATAGTTTAAACAACAGTTTAGATATATTAGAAAGAAAGTTTAGATATATAGAAAGAAGTGAAGAAGATGAGAATAGAATTTAAAGAAATTTTCAAATTAAAAAGTATGTTAGATACTGCAAACATAGAATATGAATTTTATGACCGTAGCATATTATCAAAGGACATACAACAATTACAATACCAAATAATAATATACAAAGATAAAAATAAAAAGCACCGTTTAATAAGTGTCATTCAAGGTAAATATACATACGGAGGCGACGAAGATTTATTAGAAATAATGGGTTGTTTAACTGAAGAGGAATTAAAACACGATACGGTTGTTGGTTGGTTAACAGCAGAAGAAGTATTTGATAGAATAAAAAGTAACAAAGGTGAAATAGATGAATGATATAGGATTAAAAACGTATGAACATATAAAAGAATTATTATACAATAAGGTCAATAAAGAAATAACAATTTCTAGTGAAGCAATAAATTATGTAATTGATTATGTAGATGATTTACAAACTAAATTAGATAGTTGTATAAAATCAAATAAAGAAAGACAACAAAGAATAGACAAAGCAATAGAGTATATAGATAGAATGACTAGAGTTATAGATTATGATGATGATGAACTTATAACTTGGGAACACATAATAGATATAGAAAATATATTAAGAGGTGATGAAGATGATATTAACTAAATTATTTAAAGAAGTTATGATGGAAAATACAGATTATGATTATTGCGACACTGCTGATGAGTATTTATGTATTACAATTGTTAAACTTTTATGTTTTGCTTTTATACCATGTGTAATTATATTAGATATTTTTTTATTACCTATAGAATTAATATCAATTAAAATAATGAAAATGAAAGAAAAAGAAAAAGAAGAAATAAAAGAAAGCAAGATAAAGTGGTAGATAAAAATGATTATATATATATTATTTGTAATTGTAGTGGCTATTGTAGGGTTTAGTTTAGGTGTTATATTTTCTTCGATTAAAATTAAAGACAAAGATATTGAAATAGCATTATTAAACGAACAAATTAATAAATATAAAAAGCATAATGAATATCAAAAACTAGATGTAAAAGTGTTAGATGACGATATAGAAATAGATAAAATGATGCAACAAATAAATGATGAAAGAAATGAATAATATGCTTTAAAAAGGCATATTTTTTTATTTAAAAATTAGTATAAATATATTATAATATTTATAAGTAAGGAGGAATGATGATGAAAGAAAAGAAAAGACTTGTCGCATTACAAATGGAAGAAAGTCTAGTTAATGCATTAACAAAGGAAGCCAAGAGTAATGGCTTAACATTTAGTGCTTATGTAAGATTATTACTTCATAAAAGAAAAAGTTTATAGCATAAAAAAAGTAAGACCTGTAAAAGGACTTACATAAAACAACTGCTAACTTTAATTTAACATAGCATTGTTGTATTGTCAATAAAAAAAGGATTGGTTAATTGATACATCTAGGAGGAACAATGGAAGAAAGACCAGCATATTATGCTATCATACCAGCAGAAATTAGGTATGATGAAGAACTACCAGATAAAGCAAAACTATTATATGGAGAAATAGTAGCACTTAGTGATAAGCACGGCTATTGTTGGGCGACTAATAATTATTTTGCAAATTTATATGGTACATCTAAAAGAACTATATCTAGGCTAATTAATTTATTAGCAAAGAAAAACTATATAAGAATTGAAATTATATGCAAAGAAGGTAATAAAGAAATTGATAATAGGTATATAAGTATTTGTCCATACCCTATGGAAAAAAATGTCCATACCCCTATGGAAGAAATTGTCCATACCCCTATGGACAAAAATGTCCATACCCCTATGGACAAAAATGTCCATGATAATAATATAAATAATAATAATACAAGTATTAATAATACAAGTAATAATAATATTATTATTAATACTAAAGATAGTATAGAATATATAGATAGTAATAATACTAAACATAGTAAAGAATATAAAGATAGAGAAATTAATAATAATATATATAGTGGAATTATTGATTATCTTAATTTAAAAGCAGGAACTCATTATAGGTCTAATACAAACAAAGTAAAGTCTTTAATTAAAGCAAGATTAAATGAAGGATTTGAATTAGAAGATTTTAAAATAGTTATAGATAAAAAATGTAGAGAATGGTTAAACACTGATATGCAGAAATATTTAAGACCAGAAACTTTATTTGGAAATAAGTTTGATGGTTATCTAAACCAAAAAGAAAGAGGACAGTCAATAATAGATAATAGTACTCAGTTTAAAGAAATGATAAAGAAAGGATTAATACAATGACATTTGAAGAATTTAGTTTATTATTTAATTATTTAGCAAAAGCATATAACAAAGAAGTGGACGATAATCAGTATGCTATATGGTATGACTTTTTTAAACAATATAATGCTAATGATTTTAAAAAAGCAATTATACAAACTATAAACGAAAATAAGAACTTCCCTAGTATTGCTGAAGTTAAAGAGAAACTTATTAAACAAGAAGATAGTCAAGTTAATTTAAAAGCAGATGAAGAATGGGAAAAAGTTATAGAAAGTGTTCGCAAGTATGGTTATCCAAGACCTTTGGAGGCTTTAAACAGTCTACAACCTATAACTAGAAATATTGTTAAAAGAATAGGTTATGAAGAAATATGTAAAGCAGACCACGAAAGAAAGATGTTCTTACGAAGTGCTTTTATAAAATCATTTGAAAGTGAAAAAGAAGATTTGATTAAATTTAAAAAATCAAATAATACTGATACTTTAGAAATGAAAATGATACAAGATAGAAATAAGAATATTCTTAAAAGTGGTACAAATAATTTAATAAAAAGAGTAAGTGATGTTATAGATGAAGACGAGGTATAGTATTTTACAAGATAAAAAACAATGTATAGTATGTAATAAGGCATTTAATCTTAATACTCACGAGGTTTATTTTGGAAATAAAAACAGAGATAAATCTATTGAAGATGGATGCTGTGTTTATTTATGCAAAGAACACCACCAAGGTACAAATGGTGTACACGGTAAAAACGGTCATGAATTAGATTTATATTTAAAACAAGAAATGCAAAAGCAATGGATTAAAGTATATAATAAATCAATAGATGATTTTATCAAAAGGTATGGAAAAAATTATTTGTAAAAAAAGTAAATTTTTTGTTTATTTTTTATAAAGTTTATTATATAATAAATCTAACATATACAAAGTAGTGTATATGAAATATAAAGAAAGGAGAAACGTATATGGGTAGTAGAATGGGAAAAGGTGAAAGAACTACTTTATCTAGAAAAATTAAACAAGATAAAGTGTACAGTTACTTAGTTGGCCTTGCAAATTCAAATAAAGAACTTCCTAATTTAACAACTTTATATAGAACTAAATTTAAAGATGATATGCATTTAACTAATTTAATGGAAGTTTTACAACAATTAAATATACAAGGTAAAATCATTTATCGTAAAGGTAAAATATTAGCAGTAAGTGTACCTAAAGTAAACGCACCAAAAGAAAGAGCATTTAAGTTTGATAATAAAGAAAAGAAATATGGTCTTAACAATGTTAAACCAGTATCATTACAAATAGATGCTATTGAAGATGAAACTAAAGATGAAACATTTGAAGAAAGATATGCTATTGCAGTTAAACAATTAATTGCTGATTATATTTTAAATTCAAATGTTACAACAAGAGATGAGATTGTAGAATACATTGACTCATTATTTAAAATTACTGATAAATTAAAAGATAAAATGTTTAATAGAATAATAGAAAAATTTTAATAGAATAGGAGGAAAATAAAATGGAAAAAAAAGATATTTATTCTAATGAAAGAAAGAACTTCTTTGAAGAAGCAAAAAGATTTATTCAAGAACACGAAAATAAAAATATCAAACCTACTGAAGGGATTATCGTAACTAATAATGGTAATAGACTTATATGTGGGGAAAAAGGTACTATTTTAGCAATGATATCTTATTTACTTAATTATTTATACAAAGAAAATCTTATTGATGATTGGGATTTTGATAAGATAGAAGAAGTTACTAAAATGAGTGATGAAGAATTTGATACACGTTTTAATTCAACTCTTGATAATGAAAAGATGAAAGAAGAAGTTAAAAAGAAATTAGAAGAACTAAATAAAAAGTTTGAACAATTTATGAATGAATAAAATTAGGAGATAATATATGGCAACATTGAAGAAAAATCAAACAGCAAAGGTTGGAGAAAAATATTCATATCAATATGTAGATATAGCACAAATCCACGAGTATTTAGAAAGTATAAATGCTAGATATATTCAACAAGTACATAGAATAGATGGAGATGACTATATTCTAACTAAAAGATGTTTTAATGATAAATGGGAAGAAGAATGGTTGCAAGGATGTAGAGTAGTTGATGCTACTCTATTCGGCAACGATAATCCTGCTCAAAAACAAGGTAGTGCATTAACTTATGCTAGAAGATATTCTTTATTAATGGCATTTGGTTTAGCAACTGAAGATGATGATGCTAATTGTTTGAATGATATTAAAGAAATAACTTTAGAAGATGCTAAAGAATATAGATTAGGATTTGGTAAACATAAAGGTAAGACATTTGAAGAAATTAAAAATGAAGATGTAGATTATCTTGAATGGTTAGTTAAAAATACTACAAGTCCTGAAATATCAAAAATGCTAGAATTATTATATAATATGAAAAAATCAGACTATGAAGTAAGTGAAGATATGCTTAAATTAGTACCTGAGATTTTAAAATTAGTAGATGAAACTGGTATTGATTTTGATACTATTAGAGAACAATACAATATTAAATCATTAACTGAAGTTAAAGATATTAAAGTGCTACAAAATATTAAGAATAGACTTATATCAACAAAGGAGAAACAACAAAATGAATAGAATTAGTTTAAGTGGTAGAATAACACACAATTTGGAATTAAGAAAAACACCAAATGGTAAGAGTATAGTTAATTATTCAATTGCAGTATCAAGAGATAAAGAACATACTGATTTTATCTCTTGTGCTACATTTGGAGAAAGTGCTAAAACATTATGTGAATATTGTGCTAAAGGGGATTTAATTGGTATAGAAGGTAAATTATATACTAGCCAATATACTGATAGTTCTAATAAGAAACATAATACTTATTATATTATTACCGATAGAATAGATTTTTTAAACACATCTAAGAAATCAAAAACTACTGATGAAACTGAAGAAGTTAAATCAATCGACAAAGTATATACTGAAGATATTATCACTGAAGACGATTTACCATTTTAATGAAATCTAGAATATTAAATTTAGATATAGATTTTAAAACTAATAAAGGTAAGGTAGTCTTAGAAGTAGATAAATATCAATTGAGCAAATTAGAATTATTACAAGAAAAAGATTTAGAGGTTGATATTAAAGAATATAAACGACCTCGAGGAAATCAATCTAATTCTTATATGTGGGTAATATTACAAGAAATGGCTGATATGACTAATACAAGTAAAGAAGAATTGTATAAGAAATATATAAAAGAAAAAGGATTGTTTAGAATTATAGAAGTAAATAATAGTGCTGTAGATACAATGATTAAAATATGGAATGAAAGAGGGCTTGGTTGGTTTACTGAAACAATAAACAAGAATGATAAAACTACAGAATTAATTTTGTATTATGGTACATCTTCTTATGATACTAAACAAATGAGTACTTTTATTGAATATATTGTTGAAGATGCTAAAGGATTAGGAATTGAAACTAGTACTTTAGAAGAACAATATTTATTAAATAATATATGAGGTCAATATGGGAATAGAAGAAGAAATTTATAAGTATTATAATCCTAAAAAATCAAAGAAAGATAGGATTGAAGATAACAACTATTCATTAGTTAGAGTTTATTGTAAAAAATGTGGCCATACAAACACTATACCTGCATACATGGACAAGAAAGAATGTACTTGGTGTCATTCTAAAGTATTAAATGATACTAGAGTACATTTTAAAAGAAAATTAAAACAAATGATGGAGGAAAAAAATGGAAAATAAAATGAATGAACTTGTAGAAAAGGCTTATGAATTATTAAGTAAAGAATATTCTACAAAAGAAATATCTAAAGAAGATAAAGATAGACTTATCGAGTCAATTAAGAGTACTAAAAATGTAGCAATTGTAGCAACTGATGAAAGTTGTAGTATTTTAGGAAATAATGCATTAGTATTATCTACATTAGGTGCTTTATTACAAAATATATATAGCGATGAAAGAATACCTAGCGATGTGATAGATTTTGTAATATCTAAGGCAAGAGAATTTTCTAAAATGAGTGAAGAACAATTACATGAGCATTTTATTAAAGGAATGGGTAATGTAATAGATAGAATGGTTGCTGAAGAAAGCGAAAAGAACAAAGAAGAAGAAAAACTACAAAACTTAATTGACAGCATTGATAAGTTGTCTGACCAAAAAGATAGTTAATCCTATCTTTTTTTTATTTCTATTGATATATAAAATATTTTACATTTTATATAAAAAGTGTTATAATACTTTATATAAATTAAATTTGATTGATTTGATTTATATAATCCAATAGAAAAGAAAGAGGGAATTAAAATGAAAGTTGGAGAAAGAGTTAAAATTAAACACGTCTTAAGAGAAGGATGCAACTACGGTGGTATGGAAATTAGTCCTAGACATAAATTGTTTAGAGATAATATTTGTACTATAGACCGTGCAGATTATGAAAATGGACATAAAGTATATTATTTGGAAGATATACCAGATACTAAATGGACTAAAGAAATGTTTGTACAAGATTTTAAAGAAGAAACAACTACTGAACCTACAAACGAACCTACAAATAATCAAACTGTAACACCTGTAGTAAATAACAACATTGATTTTTCACAAGTAGTAAGTGCAATAGAAATACTTACAGCCAAACTTGATAAGAGAACATTATATGATGACTCTATGCAAGAAGCAGTTAAAAAGAAAGTTGAAGATATTTCAACTGAAGAATTAGTAGAAGATATTAATAAGAAAGTAGATAAACACATTAAAGATACATTTGGAGTTTTACCTACACAAAAAATTGAAATTATTAATAATGGAAATACTACTAAACTTGAAGGTATTTTTCATAGCAAATTTGAAGATATCTTAAAGATAGTACAAAAAGGTGTACCTGTATTCTTAACTGGTCCTGCTGGTTCTGGTAAGAACTACACACTTGAACAAGTTGCTAAAGCATTAGGATTAGAATTTTATTTCTCAAATGCAGTTACTCAAGAATTTAAACTATCAGGCTTTATAGATGCAAATGGTGTTTATCAAGAAACACAATTCTACAAAGCATTTAAAGATGGTGGTTTATTCTTCCTAGATGAAATAGATGCTTCTGCACCTGAAGCCTTAATAACTATCAATGCTGCTATAGCAAATGGTTACTACGACTTCCCTTGTGGTAGAGTATATGCTAATGAAAATTTTAGAATTGTATGTGCTGGTAATACTTACGGAACTGGTGCAGATATGATTTACGTTGGTAGAAATGTTCTAGATGGTGCTACATTAGATAGATTTGTAGTTATAGAATTTGATTATGATGAAAAAGTCGAAAGACAATTATCTTATGATGATGAATTATATAACTTCATTAGTACATTAAGAAAAGTTATTAAAGAAAACTCATTAAGATATATAATATCAATGAGAGCAACTATTAATGCTACTAAATTACTTGAAGTAGGTATGGACAAGAAATCAATCCTAATTAGTACTATTATCAAGAATATGCAAATTGATGACCTTAATATTATTTCTAATAAGATAAATGACCGTAGTGAATGGACTACATTATTAAAGGAAATTATCAATGATAGAAATAAATAAGAATAATTCTTACATTAATATATTTGATAATATTAACGAGGTCAATCAATATATAACAACTAGACATCATAAAAGTGGTAGAGATGACTCATCACAATATAAAGGTGATAGAGAATGGTATGGTACTTATTCATTTGAAGAAGCAACAGATAAATTAATACACGGTGATGAAGATTTATATAAACGTATTAAAAATGAAATCAAAAAACTTAATCTTACCAAAATGCTTGGGAATGTATCTAACAGACTAAAATATGAACATAGAACTTACGGATGCATTCCTAACATACCTGCTTATTTAACTAATAATCCGTTGAATATGATTAATCCAGAGAAAAATGAACCATCTCATAAGGTCTTAAATATATTCTTAAATATAAGAGTAGGTGGAGGAACTGATGGAGAAAAGGTAGTTAAAATTGGTAGTAAATATTTAGCAGTTATAGATTTATTAGAAAAAGCAGGTTATAGATGCAATTTATATAGTGGAGTTGCTAATGGAAGATGTGGAGATAAATGTTTGTTAATGGTTAAAGTTAAAACAGACCGTGAACCATTTAATCTTAAGAAGATATGTTTTACAATAGCAAATCCTGCTATGCAAAGAAGAGTTAAGTTTAGATGGATGGAAGTAAATGATGGTGAAGATTTTACCAACAGTGGTTATGGTAGTACTTGCGGTGATGATGATATTAAAAAGATGTTAGAACTAACTAGAAAAGATTATATAGTTTGGAATTACGAAAGAAATAACTCTACATTTAAAGTAGAAGATATAATCAACGAGTTAGAAAAACAAGGAATTAAAATAAGTTAGATACTTTTAAAAGTATTCTAATCCAACTTTCTAACACATAAATATATATCTACACGAGTTTGCTAGAATACGAGTTTGGTGTAGTAAAGAAGTAGTAAGAAATTACTACTTTTTTATTTTGTTTTTTATATCTATAATGTATAATATTAGTAGGAGGAAACAAAATGAAAAGATTAGAAATTAAATATCAAAAAGTAAGTGATTTAATACCTTATGAAAACAATCCTAGACATAATGAAGATGCAGTAAAGTATGTAGCAGCATCAATCAAAGAGTTTGGATTTAAAGTACCTATTGTAGTAGACAAGGACAATGTTATTATTGCAGGACATACTAGATTATTAGCAGCAATAGATTTAGGACTAGATGAAGTACCTACCATACTTGCTGATGATTTAACTGAAGACCAAGTAAAAGCATATAGATTAGCAGATAATAAAGTAAGCGATTTTTCTATATGGGACAACTGGAAATTATTAAACGAATTAGATAATATAACTTTAGATTTATCTCCATTTGGATTTGCACAATCAGATTTATTTGGTGAAGAATTAAATGAACAAGACAATAATTTCTTAGATGAATTAATAGATACTACTGGAAAATCAACAGAAGAAAAATTAACTATTAATTATAAATGCAGTTGTCCTGAAGAATATTATGACATATTAGCATTTATTAATGAAAACAAGAGCAAATATGAAAAATAAAGATGTATTAGTAGTTGAAATAAGTGGTAAAAGACCAGGGACAAGTGAGCAAAGACCAACAGAGAAATATAAGATAGATTATGATAAGTTAATAATATCTAATAATTCGTATGGCTATGTTACTGATTGGCCTATAGTTAATGTACCTGACGACTATAAACAATGGTATATAGACAATATTAAATCTAGTGAAAATGCTTGGTATGCACCAATGAATAGAAGTTATGCTATTAAATATGCAAGAGAACACGGTTATAAGTATTTAATTCAATTAGACGATAATATAATTAATATAAATATTCGTTGTATATCTAATGGCAAAATATTATATATAAATAATAAAACATTAGACTTTAATGATATTATTGATATGCTTGTTACTGTATTAGAAAATACAAATGCAGGAATGAGTGGCTGTGATATTGTAAGTATGAGTGTACCTAATGGGCAATTCCTAGCAGAAAGATATTGTTATTCTTTATTTGCTTTAAAACTAGATGTATGTCCTGATGTATTTCAAGGCGACTTTGAAGACGATATAGAGTATAGATTAAAGTTATATCAAATGGGACTTCCTTGTGTACAAGTAGTACCTATGAAATATGGTAAAACAGGCCAAAATGGAAACAAAGACTTAAGTGGATGTAGAGCAGAATATGCTAAAAAAGGATTGCTTCGTGGAGAACACATGAGAAAACTATATGGAGAAATCTATAGTTGTGGTTATGCTAAAGGTGCTAAACCAGGGAAACAAGGAGAAAGAGCAAATAAAATTTTGTTTAAACATAGACTAAAGCCTATTAAAACAGGTGTTATAGTATATAATATGAAGGCAATACAAGATAAGTTTAAAAGTATTGTAAATAAATATATTAAAGGAGAACAAAATGGCAGAGATTAAAAATCAAAATATAATACAATATATACCTACTAAAGAAGTAAGTTTAAATGAATGCATTGATGATAGTAAAACAAAAGAATTAATAGATAAAATAAATAGTTCTAATGTAACACAAGAAGAAAAAGATTTTCTAATTAAAGCAGCACAAAGACATTTATTATTTAATTATAAGAACATAGCAGAGTATTATGCTAATGCTAATAAAGAAATGCAAGAACTTATGGAAGAAAGTGGTTTGGTTATTATTGATATAAACAATGCTTTACAAAATGGTTTTGTTAAATTATATGATGAAATCGAAAAACAAATGGAGAAATAAAATGAAAAAGTTTAGTATATATATAATATCTCATAATAGACCACAATGTGATACATATTGGAGATTAAAGGAGATGGGTTATAAAGGCGATATAAAGATTATAATTGATGACACTGATAAATATATCGACCATTATAAAAAAATCTATAAAGAACAATTAGAGATATTTAATAAAGATGACATTGAAGTCGATTTATGTGATAATTTAACCGAGCCAAAGGGAATTGCTACATATAGTAGAGAATATTGTATGGTATTAGCAAAAAAAGAACATTTAGATTATATCTTAATGTTAGATGATGATTTAAAATATGTTGATTATAGAGTGGGGAAAAGCGATACAGTAAAAATTAAAAAAATAGATGAAATATTAAATAGTTGTATTGAATTTATAGATAATACTTGTATTGATATTTTAACTTTTGGCAGTGGAAATGACTATATAGGTGGAAAAAAAGAAGAGTTTAGAATAGGTCGTGGAACAAATGCTTATTTAATTAAAGTTAAAAGTGATATACATTTTAGAGGTAGATATGCAGAAGATAGAATAACACCTATTTATTATGGAAGATTAGGGAAACTTATCTTTAAGATTTTAAGAATACAATTTGTATTTGATATATGGCAACCTAGAAAGAAAATCTTAAAAGGTGGTTGTAATGATATTTATAAAGATGAAAATAATTATATGATGATGTATTACCCTATAATATGCGACCCGAGTAGTACATTTATAAAATATATGAATGGAAAATATATTGCTAGTACAAACTATAAATATGTATGTCCTATGATACTTTCTAGTAAATATAAAAAATAGTTTGTTTTAGTTAGATTGCAGTTATAATA
>AUXO013218943.1_pt1 | contig 12821 bp, 9 predicted proteins | sample 768731 | NCBI WGS metagenome assembly AUXO01 (sample SAMN02715735, study PRJNA202380) | gut metagenome | biome: sheep rumen | host: Ovis aries | place: New Zealand: Palmerston North
TGTATTCACTGTAAAGCCTGCTGTTGCGTTCGTCATTGACCGGATAGAACGGTTCATCTCCGATCTTCCATTCACTGGAATACTCTCTGCTGATCACGGTCTTAGGCTGGGTCCCGAACTCGAAATGCTTATGTTCGATAATGCGGGTATACGGCGTTTCCCTGTCTGTGTAGTTGATGACCGCGTTGCCCTGGTAGTTCGGCATGTCCAGGACTTCTGTTTCGAAGCGGACGCTTCTGAACTGCAGATAGCCCAGTTCATAGTTGAAATACGCGTCGATTGGTCCGGTATAGAAGACCTTATCCGCCAGTGCGTCCAGTTCTTCTCTGTGCTCCAGATAGTCGGTATCCAGTCTGACTTCGATCCCGTCCAGCATCTGTTCGATCATCTTTGTGTAGCCGCCGATCGGGATGCCCTGGTACAGGGCGTTGAAATAGTTATTGTCAAAGGTCAGTCTGACAGGCAGCCGTTTAATGATAAAAGCCGGCAGTTCCGTGCAGGGTCTGCCCCACTGCTTTTCCGTATAGCCTTTGACAAGCTTTTCATAGATGTCCGTTCCGACAAGGGAGATCGCCTGTTCTTCCAGGTTCTTCGGTTCACGGATGCCTGCTTCCTTTTTCTGTTCTTCGATCTTGTCCGCTGCTTCCTGCGGCGTTACAACGCCCCACATTTTGTTGAACGTATACATGTTGAACGGCAGGGAGTACAGTTCTCCGTGATAATTGGCAACGGGACTGTTCGTATATCTGTTGAACTCCGCATACTGATTGACATACTGCCATACTTCCTTGTTGTTTGTATGGAAGATATGGGCTCCGTATTCATGGACATTGATGCCCTCTACTTCTTTTGTATAAATGTTGCCGCCGATATGGGAACGCTTTTCAACCACCAGGACTTTCTTTCCTGCTTTGACAGCTTCCCTTGCAAAAACAGCTCCGCACAATCCGGATCCAACGATCAGATAATCATATTTTTCAGACATACAGCCTCCTCAACAAACCGTTTTCTTCTTTAATGATACAAAAATCGGTATCTGAAAGAAAGTCCATTCAGGCAAACAGTTCCGTCATCAATTGACCCGCTTTTGCCTTCCTATTTATAATGATGTCATATTGAGGGAAGGAATCATTATGAAGGAAGTCATATCACTATTCAGCACAGAACGGAAGAAAAACAGGTTTGTATTGATCCTGATCCTTGTTCTGATCCTGCTCATGAATCTGTTTACAAAGAAGATTGCGGATGACTTCATCTACAGCCAGTCAAACGGACTGCTCGATATCTTTGCAAGAGAATATGAACAGTACATGACCTGGAGCGGACGCTCAGTTGCCCATATCCTGGCCCGTATTTCCCTGGCGCTTCCCAGGTTCCTTTTCCAGCTGTGCAATTCCCTTGTATTTGTCTGGCTGATCATTCTGATCGTCTTCCATGCAAAGCCCTCCGGAAAACATGTGCCGTTTTTGCTGGGTGTATCTGCCGCATTGGTATTTCTGTATGTACCGATGTTCGGAGAGACGGTTTTGTGGCAGACAGGTTCATTCAATTATCTCTGGATGACCACCCTGATCATGACATTCCTGGTTCCTTACAGATCAAACGGTCCTCATGGCATCCCGTATGCCGTACTCTGTTTCCTCTGCGGCATTCCTGCCGGATGGACCAACGAGAATACAGCCGGAGCCATGGTGCTGTTCATGCTGGGCATGATCTTCAAAAGCATCGTGCTGGATCATGAAAAACCCGGCGTTCATATGTTCGCCGGTCTTGCCGGTGCCCTGATCGGTCTTCTCATGATGGTAAAAGCTCCCGGCAATGCGGTCCGCATGCTGAGCTTCCCGGAAAGAAACGGACTGTCCAGTCTGTTCATCGCAGCTTATGAAGCATCGATCGTCATCAGCGGATCCGGTGATACGGGCATGCGCACATTATGGCTGATCTTTGCGGCAGTGATCACCATTGCCGGCATTACAGCTGCAGACAAAAAGAAGCTGTATATTCCGCTGCTGTTTGCATTCTGTTCTTTTGCGGCGGTATACGCAATGATCCTCTCACCGGTCTATATCAACTTTTCACGCTCTATGTTCGGGGCGACTGTATTCCTGATCGCCGGCATCATATCATCACTTGCGCTGATCATGGATACCGGCAGGTTCGAAATCCCATGCAAGGCAGCGCTTGCGGTGGTGACTGCCCTGTCTGCCATGAACTACATGACAGCGATGATCGACCTGGTCAACACAAGATACCAGTTCCGCAACTATGACCGGTATATCAGCAGCCAGAAGGCAGCGGGAAACCTCAATCCCGTCGTGCCTGCCCTGGCAAGGGAACTCATGACGAAATATGATCCGATCTATGACCTGGAAGGACTGCAGGGAGATGATACGCACTGGATCAATCAGAACTTTGCCGTTATGAACGGACTGGAAAGCGTATCATCCACACACTATGATCTGTGGAATCAGATCTACCGTGACGGTGAGCCCGCATTGATGAACATCACGGATTATGACACCTACCTGAATACGGTCAGGGACAATGAAGACTATATCGTTCTCGTTACTTCAACGAACCTTTCCGACGAGTCCTACACGGATATGTACTGGGTACTGCAGGAATTCCTGGAAACCAATCATGCCCGTACCGGATATATCGCCGCTGCCCTCAGTACGGCTGATTCGCAGGTGATCGCACAGGAAAGCGAGATCTATGAAGGTCTGATGGTTGAAGATCATTACTTCTACCTCTCTTCCATGGAAGATCCGGAAAAGTCTGACATCGTGATCAGCACGGACAACCTGTCCAACAAGAACCCCGGCATCACCGTTTCCGTTTACAGCAAGACCAAGGGACACCTGGTCGATGAGATCAGCTGGACGCCTGAAACACGGACACACGGCATCCGGAGCTGCAGTGAGCAGTACAACAAACGTGATAATGCAAAGTAATCATAAAATAACAGCAGCCATCCAAACGGATGGCTGTATGTTTATTCAGATCTCTTCTTCATTCAATTCGTCCAATGAAGGTATCTCTTCATAGGAACCGCTCATCATGTCACCGATCGTGATAGACCCTGCTTCCCCGTATTGATAGAGCTGGTCGAGCAGTTCGATCGCAGTGCGTATTTTTGTTCTCAGCAGATATCCCGCGTTCAGTGCAGTACAGATCACTTCATCCGATGCGATACCCGGATCCCAATTGTATGCAGCCTTGTGAAGATCAATGATGTTCAGAAGAATATCTTTGATTTCACTCCTGGTAAGCTCTGCAAGCTGCGGTGCTGCAATAATCTGGTCCAGTACATGCTTGATATTGGCTTTGTTTGCCGGCTCGTTAACATCAAGATACTCATAATCATGTTTCTTTTCGATGACATCTTCCGTATAGGAGCTTGTAAATGCCATCATGGTATATACCGACCGAAATCTGGATGATGGATCAACGAACTGATCCATATTTCCGTATGCTTTCATCCGGCTCTTGATGCCGAGACGTCCTGTCAGTTCCGCCTCGTCGAACAGAATCACCCAGCCATTATAACCCAGGCATTCAAACACATAGCTCATGAAATAGAAATAATCCATGATATGTTCTGTTTTCTTCCAAGGCTCATTAAACCGGGCCGTTTCTTTATAAACACCCTTGTATAGTTTCTTTACTTCGCTCTGAAGAAGAAATGCCCCCTGAAAATCAGCCTGAATGCGATAAATATCATCTTCATTTTTGGCGCCGGCATACGTTTTCACCAGATACATCAGCCTGTTGCGTTCAAGTTCCGTCGAAGTAAACATCACAAGGCGGCTGACAAATTCACTGTTTTTAAACTGACTGTGCAGTTCATGCATGAAGCCTGGCTGTGCTCTGTCAGGAAGATATGTATTGCGCATGATCGAAGCATATATTTCGTCGAGTTTGTTGAACGGTATTTCTTTACTGAGAGGTATCATCGATACGACCATGTTTCGTTCCGAGGCCATATTAAATACCGTATTCAGCAGATGTGTTTTTCCTTCACCGTATTTTCCCGTAATGATTTTGCAGGAAGACTGTCCGTTTTCACACATCTGATCAAGTGTACGTTCGATCTCATGGCGAAGTTTTACCCGCGCATTCGTAAAGTAAGCACTTGCCTGTCTGGAAGGCACACCCGAGCGAAGAACTTCGATCAGGCGTCTTGAATCTTTCGGGTTCATCATTCATTCCCCTCCTTCTGCAGCGTTGCGTTTTTGATCATCTGCGCAAGTCCGATTGAGCCATATTCCGACTGTTTTAAAAGCTCAGCAGTTCGCGTTTCATCAAGGATCGTATACGGCAGATGCATCTGTTCTGCCTCTTCTGCAAAATGCAGTGACATTTCGGAAAGATATTCAGGGGTATATACCTGTTCAGAAAGAATGTCCATATCCACAATATCGGAGAAACGGTTGAATTTCCGGGAAACGATCTCATTCTGTATTCTCATCCAAAGTGCCTGATAGGACTTCAATCCGATGTTTTCGTTATCGATCATTGCTCTGTCAAACGCAAATATAAACATCAGATTTTTCATAGTGTCGATATCATCCACCAGCTGCCTGATGCTTTCATAAGTATCATTTCGTTTGGCAGAGCTGTATTTAACAAAGTCATTTCCCTGTCTGTCCAAAAGTATTTCCAAGTCATCGACCAGAACGATCAATCCCTGATGCCCTGCTTTCCGAATCAGTCTTCCAAGTGACCTCAGCATATGACGTGCATTATATCTGTTGATTTTGACAGAAGACAATCCGACAGACTTTAATTCCGCGCTCTTCAGCGCTCGGTCACCTGTCAGCCAGCGCTTCAGTATTCTTTTGCTTTCCCCGTCCAGTGAAGGATGTCCTAAAACATCAGCCGTCAATAATGCGCAGGCAGAAGCAAAGTTATAATCCATCAGTGAATCATGGAGAAACATCTCACGCAGGTTTGAACGGATCGTCTGCATCGTTATGACGTCAGAGGCACCGATCGATGCAAGATAATCGACCAGTGTTCTGTTTCCGATCGTATCCATGTCATAGTTCAGCATACCCGCTATTCTGGAAGCGCATCCCCGGATCAGGCTGTCGAGATCTATCTGATTCAGTATCTGGAGATATATGAAACTGAAATCATTCAGATAGAACTGTTCAGCAGACAAAGAGACAGTCAGATAGCCGCATCGTTCTGCATCCTTCTGAAATTCAGACAAAAGAAATGTTTTTCCCGAACCTTCCCTTCCTGTGATGAATTTGATTTTACTGCCGCCTTCTGAAATATATTCGTTCAGATAATGATCCTGCCAGAAGTCCAACAGAAAGCGGATCCCTGCCTTATTATCCATAAAGCCTCCTCAGAAATATCAATTGCGTACAAAAGCAACCAGTGCAAGATAACGTTCCGTTCCGTTTGAATCCAGGAAACGGATCGCATTTTTATTATCTTTGCTCGGATTGAAGCTGATCGCCCTTCCGTCTTTTGCTATACGTGTATCACTCAGTTCAAGGCGTGCTACATCAAACGCGAAAGCCTGACTGTCATACTCTTTCTGGGATCGTGCCATAGGTACCATCTGTTTATAGACGTCTGTGAGATTCACATAGGCCTGGTCGCTCTTCTTATTCTTCATACGGATCACAACATCGTATGCCTTTTCCATATCTTCCAGGAATCGTGCCGCATTGAAGTTTTCCTTCATGAGTTTATCTCTGGTCTTGGCGATCGTTTCAGCAAGTGTCTTCGGACGGCAGCAATTCTGCTTTTTCTTATCGATGACGATCTCCTGCGTATCACGGCTGACCGTCACTTTGCTTGGGAACATGTCATAGACCTGTGTACTGATCATACGTACATTAATGCCTTTGTTTCTGCATTCTTCAAGCAGCTGTTCTTCCAGATCACCTCCGGATACATATGCTTTTTCGTCAAACGCATCTGCCTGTGCTTTGAGCTCATTCAGCATAGATGTCAGTGACTTGATATGATTATCCAGCGCATCAAGATTTTTCCGCAGCGCTTTAACATCTCCATTTTCTGTGCATTTACTGATATTTTTTGCATCTCCGCCGATGTTTTTGGATGTTTCTGTCAATTTTGTTTCGATATCATGCATTTTGTTATAAAAATCTTCATAGTTCATAGCTGAACCCTCCGTTTCAAAAAGTATACATGATTTCCTTCTTTCTGTGTGATAAACACAGGTAATTTGATCAGTGTGTACATTTTTTTGAACAGCAGTATTTTCGTTCGGTCTTCCTGCTGCATCCATGTTATATTTTGGTCATGAGTGAGAAAAAGCTTTATAAATGGCAGGCTGAATGTCTGGACATATGGAAGAACAGTGGTACTGAAGGGATTGTTAATGTCATAACCGGTGCAGGCAAAACCATACTTGCTCTTTCTGCTGCAGATTACCTTCTCCATACATATCCCAACGTCCGGATACGAATCGTCGTACCTACGATATCACTTGCACACCAGTGGAAGCAGGCAATACGGGATTTCTTTCCGAATATCAGTTATGGTTCTCATAAAGTGGGACTTTATTATGGTACGCACAAGGATGACAAGAATACTCCGTTCCTTATATATGTAATCAATACAGCAAGGGATTCTCTTTCTTCACACGTCATCAATGATATGAAAGAAGGAAGACACGTTTTCATGATCTGTGATGAGTGTCACCGTTATACAGGTGACGTCAATCGGAATATCTTCCGCTTCCGTCATGATCCGGCTTTTCAGCGTGATCAATACCATTGCATCGGTCTGTCTGCCACACCGTACTGCAGCCATTTTGAAGATATTCTGGTTCCGAATCTTGGCAGAGAGATCTACCATTACGGTCCTTCTGAAGCATGGAATGATCAGGTGATCAATCCATATGTCATTTTTCATACAGGTATCTGCCTCAATGAAAAAGAGCTGGATGAATATAATGAATTTACCGACTTGATTGCGAAAACATACGGCCGGATGATTGCCGAGGACCCTGCTGTAGAATACATGAATTCAAATGAATTTTTCCGGTATCTTTCAGAAGCGGAAGAAGGCAGTGCCGCCTGCCAACTGAATAATCTGATCAGGCTGCGCAGAGCCCTGATCTATAACGCTTCGGAAAGAGAGAACTGTCTGAAAGCTTTGCTTAGACGGATCGATCTGAGCAAAAAGATTATCATCTACTGTGAAAGGATCGAACAGACCGTACGCATTGCAAATATCATCAAAAAGATGTTTACACCGAAAATAAGCATCTATCATTCCGAACTGAAGAAGGAAATCAGAGAGAAGTATCTGCATCAGTTCCGTACGGGAGAACATCATATTCTTGTCGCATGCAGAGCGCTGGATGAAGGCATCGATGTACCAGATGCAGAAGTCGGCATCGTATTATCCTGTTCTGCTGTTACCAGACAGCGTCTGCAGAGACTCGGCAGGATCATACGCAAAGCTGACAGGAAGGATACATCCGTCCTGTATTATGTATATGCTGTCAACACAATAGACAGTCCTTTCTTTCTGGATGAGAATTCCGCTGAAACAAGAACCATTGACCTGCAGTATTATTCCGCGAACAACATGTTCTATTGCGAACAATATGCCGGATATGCCGCAAAACTGGCAAAATCACTGGAGCGATCATATACAGCACCCCAGATTCGGGAATTCCGGACCTGCATCAATGAAGGCACGCATACCATTGACTGGCTGCTGGACAGCAATGACTATGATTTCAAGATCACATCCGCACCGAACAGGCACCGGAAAAACTACTGGATCTGCATGAAAAAGATTCATCAAATATCCCTGGAAGAACAAACAGACATGGATCTGTTCTGAAAGATACCGGAATTATTAAACTTTTGTTACTTTCGTTTTCACATACAATTTACAGAAATCATGTATAATGAACCGCATGAACAAGTTAAAAAAGTACAAGCTTACACAAAAAGGAAAAATCACACTGATAGCGATCTGTGCGGTATTGCTGGTGTCACTGGTACCGATTATAAATGATTTAAGAACGGAGGCTGAACCCGGACCGGACCCGACGCATTCACCCACGACTGAGCCGACTGCTTCAGCAGAAGCGACAGCCAGACCGACTCAGAAGACAACCCCTACACCGACTCCGACACCCGAGGAAACAGAGATCCCGACACCGACACCCGATGCGTCTGTTCCCCTGGCGGATGAATATATCTTCAATACCGATTACGAAAGAAAACCGTATACGGTAGGAAATCCTGACAACACGACTGACTTTGTCAGCGGATGGACTGTCGCATATTCCGATGGCTTCGGCTACGGTGATCTGTCATGGAACAGAATGGGTGCGATCGTTGAAAAAGGCGGCAGCGGCATCCAGTCTGTCAGGATCACGCGCGGAGGCATCCCGTTCAACGCCAACAGCAATGTTTCGATCACCTTCTCACTGTCTTCCGACGTGAACCGAAACGTTCAGATGGCAGTCATTGACGGAAATACGAATGCTGTTCTGGCTTCCGGCAGTATGAACGCATCCTATGAGCCGCATGATCATGAACTGACATTCAAGACAAGCAGATATACGAACAACGCATATGTGGATTTCTATATCGGCAATGACGGTTCCGGCACAACAGCTGAATATCATACCGTGTCCGTTGAGAACTTCAGGATCGTATCTTCCAACCCTGTTGTCTCAGGCATCTCGATCGACCAGGTCGGATATCAGACGGTCGGACAGAAGCGCTGCACATTCGCATATGATGCTGGCGACATGTTTGATGTGGTGGACACACAGGGATGGCCCGTATACACCGGTGCCATTATCGGCAAGCGGAATGATGACTATACAGGGGAATATGATTCCTACGGTGACTTCACCCCTGTTTCCGACAGCAACACCTATTACATCCGCTCCCAGATCGGAACCGTATCCAACGCCTTCCAGGTTGAAGACGATCCTTACACGGAAATGCGTGATTCCCTGCTGAGAATGCTGTCGATGCAGCGCTGCAGCATGGATCTGGATGAATGGTGGGCAGGCGGCATGTCACACCTTGCATGTCATAACTACAATGCCATCGTCCATGGAACAGATGTCTATATGGACGTTACAGGCGGCTGGCATGATGCCGGAGACTACGGCAAATATGTCAAGACAGGCGCAAAGGCAGCAGCTGACCTGCTGATGGCGTACCTGTACAACCCGGATGCCTGGACTGATACGATCAGCATTCCGGCATCGATGAACGGAACAGCCGATATCCTGGATGAAGTTAGATATGAGCTGGACTGGATGCTGAAGATGCAGAACTCTGACGGCGGCGTATTCAATACCGTCATTCCTCAGAACATGTCCGATATCGAACTTCCGGAACATGATGATCAGTATCTGTATGTACTGACCCTGGAAACAACAAGTACAGCTGATTTTGCCGGAACGATGGCTCTGGCAAGCATCGTATTCGAAGATATCGATCCAGCATATGCAAGAAAGTGCCTGACAGCAGCCAAGCGTGCTGATGAATGGCTTGAAGACAATCCGGAACTGATCGATCTGGTCAATCCGGAAGGCGTCAACGGCGGTTCCTATCTCGACAGTACCGACAATGACGGAAGATTCTTCACAAAAACAGCATTGTGGGCAGCGACATTCGAAGATGAATACCTCGAGCAGGCAAAAGCACTGTTTGAAGAAGATCCGACATGCGCAACAGGTCTGTCCTGGAATGCCAACGGCGGTTACGGACGTTATCTGTTCCTGACCGCTAAGGATTCCGACAGGATCGATCCTGATTTCTTCAAAGCGATGAAGAAGTCCCTGAAAACTGAAGCAGACGGACTGCTGGGCGTGATGAACGGCAACGGTTACCTCTGTTCCCTGGATTCCTATGGCTGGGGCAGCAACTCCGAAGCGCTGAACAACGGCGTGATCATGTCCATGGCATATGACTTTACAGGCAATCAGAAATATCAGCAGGCTGCTGCGGAACAGGTACATTATGTGCTTGGCAGAAACAGTCTGAACATCTGCTTTGTAACAGGCTTCGGTTCCAACACGCCTTCCGATGTGCACAGCCGTGTTGCCAAAGCAAAAAATACATCCCTGCCCGGCGCACTGGTCGGCGGACCTGACAGCTACCGTGATGATAAGCTGACGCAGGCACTGCCTGACAACATGCCTCCGGCTAAGATGTACATTGATTCATTCGACAGCTGGTCTACCAATGAAGTAGCTGTTTACTACAATTCCGCGCTGATCCACATGCTCGGAAGGATCAAGGACTAAGAGAATACTGCGCTGAACAAACAGCGCGGTATTTTTTTTGCCGCAGTTTTTGAGTACGGACGATACTGTCCGCATCTGCAAAACAGGCACTTTTGTGTCAGCAGCCGTTTCCAAATTTCGCATGATTCCCATGTATAATAAAGACAGCACATGATTTCATAAAAATATAAAGGAGGACAAATTTTATGGGATTCCCGAAAGGTTTTCTCTGGGGCGGCGCAACTGCGGCGAATCAGTATGAAGGCGGCTATCTGTCCGGCGGAAAAGGCCTGGCAGTCGCAGATACGATCACCGGCGGTGATGGTATTCACGGTATTCAGAGAAAGATCTATCTCGAACTGGCAGACGGCACAAAAACAACTGTCGGAAACAGAGAAGAAGTTCCTGCCGGCGCAAAGGCTTATGTAGATCCTGATGTCTACTATCCCAGCCACGTTGCGACAGACTTCTATCATCATTGGAAAGAAGATATCGCACTGTTCGCAGAAATGAACATGAATGTCTACAGACTTTCCATCAACTGGACAAGGATCTTCCCTAACGGTGATGATGAAGTACCGAACGAAGAAGGACTGCAGTTCTATGAGGATGTATTCAAGGAGTGCCATAAATACAACATTGAACCCCTTGTCACGATCTATCACTTTGACTGCCCGCTCCATCTTGCTAATGAATATGACGGATGGGTAAGCCGTCATACAGTCGATGCTTTTGCAAAATACTGCCGCACGATCTTCACAAGATACAAGGGACTGGTCAAATACTGGCTGACGATCAATGAGATCAACATCAACACCAACTTCATGATGAACGGTGTTCATGAACACATCTCCAACAAGCAGAATGCCGAGCAGTGCAGATGGCACCTGTTCGTAGGCAGTGCCCTGGCAGTTACGATCGGTCATGAGATCGACCCGAACAACTTCATCGGTCTGATGATCGCCCATGGCGCTACATATCCTTACTCCTGCAATCCGGAGGACGTACTCTGCGAGATCCAGACAGCACACAACCAGAAATGGTTCTATGGAGACGTTCTGTGCAGAGGCTACTACCCTGCTTATAAGGTCAAGGAACTGGAACGTGAAGGCATCGTGATCAAGAAGGAACCAGGTGATGATGAACTGCTGAAGAAGGGCGTCGTAGACTTCTATTCCTTCTCTTACTACAGCTCTGCAACATATGCGGCACATCCTGAATCCATCAAGCAGGTCGAAGGCAACCAGGTCAGAGGTCTCCAGAATCCGTACCTGACAGCTTCCGAATGGGGCTGGACGATCGACCCGATCGGTCTGCGCGTCAACCTGAACCAGATCTATGACAGATATCAGCTCCCGATGATGATCGTTGAGAACGGACTTGGCGCGATCGACAAGTTTGAAGAAGACGGCATGATCCATGATGACTACCGTATCGACTATATGCGCAGACACATCCAGCAGATGAAGGATGCTGTTGAGATCGACGGCGTCAACCTGATCGGATATACACCTTGGGGTCATATCGACGTTGTATCCGCAGGTACAGGTGAAATGAGAAAACGCTACGGCTTCATCTATGTAGACAAAGATGATGACGGAAACGGTGATCTCCACCGTGAACGCAAAAAGTCCTTCTACTATATGCAGAAGGTCTACGGTTCCAACGGAGAAGATCTCGACTAGCATGAAATGCACCCGCCCGGGTGCATTTTTCATTGATTATCCGGCTGATTTCCGGTAACGGTACATCATGATCCCGCCGGCGACAGCAGCGTTCAGTGATTCAAACCCATCCATTTCAATACGGAGCCTCATATCTGCTTTCCGCTGTATTTCCTTCGAGACGCCGCGTCCTTCGTGCCCGACAACCAGAGCCATCTTTTCCCGCGGTGCGATGTCTTCCATATTCTCAGACGCATCCAGTGCGGATGCGATCACTGTGACCCCTTCTTTCTGAAGCTGCGGCACCAGATCTGACAGTCCGGTACGGATCACGGGGATATGGAACAGCGCCCCCTGCGTGGAACGGATGGTTTTTTCGTTGTACAGGTCGCAGGAGTCCGGTGAAAGATATACGCCGTCAAAGCCGAACGATACAGCAGTTCTGATCAGGGTGCCGACATTTCCCGGGTCCTGCAGACCATCCAGGATCAGCAGCCTGCTGCTGTTTCTGAGTTCAGGCTCTTTCATTCTGCAGACAGCGATCACATGCACTGCCGAGACGTTGCCTGATATCTTTTTCATGATGCCTTCCGTGACACGGATGACCGGCACACCGGTCTCCGGACGGTCCTCATCAGTGATGATCGTTTCAACACAGCCTGCTTTCAGTGCTTCTTCCAGCAGATGTTCACCTTCGATCAGAAAACGCTTCTTCTGATCGCGGTCTTTCTTGTTATGGAGTCTCACCCATTCCTTGACCTTGCTGTTCTGCAGTGACTGAATGACTTCCATGCTTACCTCCGTGTTGATCTCTGCCGCATGACTTCAAATCCCAGAGCGGCACTTGCCCCTGCCGCATTCAGCGCGGCACGGAAATCGTTGGCATACGGAATATA
>AUXO010019065.1_pt1 | contig 12819 bp, 13 predicted proteins | sample 768731 | NCBI WGS metagenome assembly AUXO01 (sample SAMN02715735, study PRJNA202380) | gut metagenome | biome: sheep rumen | host: Ovis aries | place: New Zealand: Palmerston North
CTGTTGATAACTTCACCACGCTAAAGCGCTAAAAGATGTTGAAAACTTCACTACATTAAAGCGCTAAACCATACGTCTATTTAGTTAAATGAAATAAACTTATTAATTAATAACCAATTCATTTCTAAGTCATAGTTAGTTGTGTTATCACAACACAGCACAGCACAGCATAACATTTCATAACATGACATGACATGGTGTAGTGCTGTTTAGGGCTGATTTGTAAAGGTTACAAAAGGGTTACAGAGGGTTACAAAAAGATGACACTCTCATTATTGCATGAGAGTGTCAAGTTGTGACAACACAACTATTTATCTTTTTTAATCATCGCAAGAATCCACAACATAACAACGATTAAACCACAAATTAATCTCACAACATATTCCATTATATCACCTCACTATTCATCAATGTTTCTGTAAATTGCAATAACACATATCAACAGTATAATCACAAAGAATTTAATTACCCACACCACATTATCACCTCACATTTAACAAACCGTTCTGAATTTTCCAATTTCGCACAATTTCGCCCACTTCGTTTGTAGAATAAAAATCATTATGTGTTTTGATTAAATCAATAAAAGTTTTATGTGCTTTTGTTGGCATACAACTAGCATTATAGCAGTGTAACACATTACTATCATATTTGTCAGTATACAGCACTTCTATTTTTTCAATGTCCTTTGGTTTAGTCTGTTCATAGAAGAATACAAAGAAATGATTCATTCGATAAAAATTATCATAATGTCGTACTACTTCACCATGTATCAATTTATTGTTAAAAAGGATATAAGCATGAAATAAAATATCATCCTTATCATAATCAATTGGACAATGCGGATAACAAGCAATTTCCCATTTACCATTAGTGACCATTTGAAGTCTAGGGTTATTAAATGCAAAATATTTAGCCACTTTTTTACTTGTTCCAATGTCTGCACAATATTCAACAGCAACAGTTAAATCAGTGCTACCATAACTATACACATCAATAGTACCCTGTGTCATTTTATCAACATTTGTCAACCCCATTTCTGCGAAATAAGGGCAAAATTTATTAACGGTGTTTGCAATCATGTATATTATTGTACCGTCTCTGTTACGTAAAATGCTAGATAGTACCTGTGTGAAAATGATAAATTCATCTTTTAAATAGAATGAACGTGTTAAGAATTCATCAAATAGAACAATACCGAAAAAACCATTATCAGCACCCTTTGCAGACTCCCATGTGTTCAAAGCATAAGTTTTAATTATACCCGTTTCACTTTGTTCAATGATATCACCATTTTCAGCACGATTAACTAAAAAGAATTCACCACGATAATATTTAATATCGTTGTATCTTCCTTTAGATAACTTCTTGATTAAATCCAAGTGTGGAGTAACCAATTTAGACAGGTTAGTCGATGTTAAATCTTCTTTTAAACGTCTGATATATGCACCGCGTTGACCTGTTTTGAAATAATTTTTGATAATTTTTTCAATGACAGCATAGGTTTTACCGTTTGAGCGTTGTCCGATAATTACATTGTAAATAGCCTTTTTGCTGTCTATTTTATTCAATCTATAATATTCTATTTTATCTTTCATAATATCACCTACATTATAAATTTACTATGCAATCCAAGCATACCTGTTCTTAAACATTTTCGTTTGTGTTCGTATGTTTCACCCGATATCGTTGCACCCTCTAAATATTCCTCAAATTCTTTGACAATATTTAACTCATAACTTTGCGATTCAAGGTGAATATAGTGTGTCTGTTCACAATGGGAAATTTTCCCCATATAGTCAACCAAGTCTATTGAATAATGTTCACTGATATATGTGTGTGTTGATTTGCCTGTATATTCAGACGGAACAACTAAACCTTTTTTAAAAGCACCGAATCCGCCTTGTTTCAATATATACGGTAAAGCTTTGATTTTGTTTAGCCCTGCATTTGTCAAATTCCACCTAGCATCATAATATTTTACACCATATTTCATTAACTTCAATTTTCCTGTTGTTTTTTTCTTCTTTATCTTTTTATCTATGTCAAAATTAAGGTACATATATCTTTTTGCCCCTAGTGTCTTAAACCGTTTATAATTTCCGTCGTTTTCCCAGTTACCCAAGACTTTTATATCACCTTTTAATGTCTTTGCTTTGAATGCATCTAATGGCAAACCATGATACTCCATAGCTTTGACCATGTCTTTTTCATTCTGTTTATTATATTCGTTTATTATCTTCATGTGGTGTTCAGCATCTAATATCTTGATACTATCAGTATCACAATAAACAAAGCTGTCAATTTCTGTACTGTTATCTTCAATTTTCGCTATTGTTTCTCTTAAATAGTGTCGTGCATAAGCTGTTACCCATACACCCCATTGATAAAGCAGAAAACTACTGAAATTTTTCCTATAATCGTCTAATATATCTGTTATTTCTTCTTTTTCTTCTTCTTCTGACAAGTTAGGTGGTTCAATCCATTCGTTATCAAATTCGATTATTTCATTGACAATGTTAGTCACACACATACCATATAGACCATTGATAAACTCTTTTGATTTCATATATAAAGCTTCATGCAATACATCTTTGAATCCTTTTAATTCTGTTTTGTTCTTGAATAGTTCTAAGATGTATTCAATAAACGGTGTTGGTAAATATTGATAATCACTATAATAGAATTCAATAACCCTCATTTTTTCAAAGTCATAGAAATTGCAAAAGTCTTTGAAATCAACATCTGTGAAATACGTTGTTATATATGAACCCTCAACAATTCGCCCATTGTCAATAACTTTTGTTCTTAAATCAATAGTATCACACTTTGATAATGATAATGTATGATGGTGTCTTTTTGCTTTGATATGCTCAAAAGAACATTTAAACAAACACGCTTTACTGTTCAGCAGATTATCAAACATTTCTTTATTGTATATTTCAATTTTTCTGAATTTTCTAGGATATTTACATTTAACCATAACGGCAGGATATGAACTTGAAAAGTCAAATCCTGTAACGTTTTTCTGAGTGTGTCTGACATGAATGTAATTACCGTGTGTGTCACCACCTGAAAAAGCTTTATGCAAACATAAAAAGCATTCTGTATCGGGTGTACACCTCATTATCATGTTATGATATATTTTTCTATCACAACGATTAAAAATATATTCACGGCATTCTCTGCGAACATACCCAGTTCGTGTTAATGGTATTTTTGCGATATTGCTATCATTTTTTTCAATCTCAGCAATTATCCAATAATGCAATATAAGTACGTCATGTTCACAATATTTCAATTCCATTTCTGTTAATGTTGTTTCACTGTGTCTAATCTTATTGTAGTCATATTCTTCACCTGACAATTTTGCAATATTAGCATTTTTCAAATTCTGTGCTAATACTTTCAATGATAACCCCGATACTGTGTAACTACATCTGAACTCTATGCAAGAGTTAGCATCTAAACATTTCAAGGGCTTTAAACGTGTACGGGCGAAAACATCAACGAATCTGCATATATCACGAAAAAATTGGAATTCATAAGCTAAATTGTGTACAAACATTATTAGCCGTCTACGGTATGTCAATCTGTATCTTTGCTTTAGACGTTGATATATTTCAGCTAACTCAGACAGATATCTGCAATATATGATATTACCTAGAATATTTACAGTCATAACATAGGGGTATGCCCGTTTTAAGCCGTCATAATAAAAAGACGTAACTTCGATATCAACAGCAAAATCACCGTTTAAGTAATATGTCTGACCTCTACCACGTTTAACTTCTAAATCGGGTAAAGAATCAAAATCAAAATCAGTCCAATACATCATAACAATACACCATGATTTGAAAATTCGTATATGAATTCAGCTTGTGATGTTGTATTCATGTACATCCCATAAAATGTCTGTTCAACTTCTTCCAAACTTTCACCGTTTTCAAGTCTTGTCCTAGCAATAACCGCTATTTCATCACTAGGTGATACTTGGTGACCAACGATTGAACTTGCAAATTTTATGAATTCCCAAAAAGCCCACTCAACGTATTCAGAATCGACTTCTATTTTCTGTGCTAATTCCTTAAAACTGTTCGCATCTTTTTCATATTCGGGTGCATCAATAACTAATGTTTCAAGTATATCAATAGCATTTTCTAACTGTGCGTTTGTTCTCTTTGTTGCGTTTGACCTAAAATAACCTTTTTTATTGGTGTATAAATTATCTGCAAATATTGCCCCGTAATCATCATCAAGAATAAAGCGTATGTCCTGTTCTTCAAAATTTTCCAAGATGTTATTAGCGGCATTAACAGCGGTTCTAAATCGCTGTTCTAAGTTCCGTCTTTTTTCAGATTTTTTTCTTATTCTCTTATTAGCCATTTTCTACACCTCATTCCAGTTGTGACAACACAACTATATAAACACTCCGTTATTCATTAGTTGTTCTATTTCTTTTTTCTCTGAATCTGTTGCAACAATGATATCTGTTTTATAATTTTCACACTTGATATATCCCGAACATTCGGACAATTTGATATAAGCAGTTGATCTGTTTTGTCCTAGTGTTTCGTGATAACCGTAACCGTCTTTGAACATTTTCGGGATTTTAGCAATAACACGCGGGAACGGATAACATTGAACACTAGTTAAACCACCAACAGACGGTGTACTCATTGAATAATGTTCGCTAAATGGTTTTGTCATTCCCTGTAAAGCGCCACCAATAGCTGAACCCAGCAAAGCGCCACCTACTCCACCAGTCACAGCACCGACAACACCACTTGCAACACCTGCCACTTTTCCTGCCGTTGACACTAAATTACTTAGCATATTAGCTTGCATTCTACCTTGATTCGTATTTAATGGTACGTCACTTGCTAACATAGCGCGATAAGTACCTACAATTTGACCATTGATATAAACAGCATATTCTCCCATACCGTCAATCAAATCAACATATAACAATATTTTTACTTCACTATATCCCCTAACATCCAAAGGATATGTGCCACACATAGGTAAATACAATGAGTATTCTATATCTTCTATTTCCCATGCTTGCAACGGATTCACGATAATAGGTGGAAATGAATAGAATCCTATTGTACTAGCAGTTATATTTACATTCGGTACAAGTCCATATTTACCAAAGGCTTTTATGTCTTTTTGTTCAGATGATATAACCGATGTGGGGTTAAGTCCATTATGATATAACAACATAGATAAATCAAACGGAAATACTTTACAACTTAGAAAACAGTCAAACACATTCGCTCCATATATTTGTGAAATTGTTGTTCGTTCACTTGTGGGTATAACATTATCATCATTTAAAGCTGCTAAAGCTAAAATTACTGTTGCACTTGTGCAAGCAAAAATTTTACCATATAAAGCACCATTCATTGAAAAATTTGTTCCTATACCATTAGTAATTGAACCAATAGCCATGTCAGTATCGTCAAAATCATCTTTAATACCCCCCTTATTTGCGTGTGTGAACCCGTTGGGATAATTCGTTTGAGAACCGCCAATAACCAAGTCACCTGTGTCACTTTGGTCAACTTTAAACCAAGGATAAATCCAAGGATATCCGTTATTTGTTGATTGTTCGATTCTCCATACATAATCGGGGTATCTATGACCATTTCCCGAAGTCCACCCTGTTTCCCAAGATTCTCTCCATGTGTCTAAAGCAGGATAACCATTATTAACGTCTGAACTTATAAACCACGACACTCTAATCACCTCACTAAGGAATAATATCAAAACCGATTGATGCTAAATACTCAGCGTTTTTGATTTCCGTTTCAGTTACTGCTTTGTTTGAAATGGTGCTTGATTCATCTACTATTCCGTGTACGTTGGTAATGTTGATTATATTCGGTGTAACACTTGCATCTGAATTCGGTATACAAAAAGAATCTAGTGTGTTTGATTCAATATTTGTAGATAAGTTAATGCATGAATTTTTAACATTATTGAACATAGTATAATTTGACGAAGAAGTGTTAACAACAACATCACCCTCAATATAGCACCTGTTAAAATTATGCCCCAAATATCCTGTACACGTGCATTTGTTTACCCTGAACCAACAGTTAACCCAGTTTACATTGTATGAGCCTGAGCCTGCATAAAATAAATTACCGTTGCTATAATCGGCAGTTATCATCATATTTTTTACTGTTGTACCTGTACCGAAAATAATATTTCGGAAAAAACGCCCCTGTATTACACCACCGTCAAATAATATATTGCCACCATGATTACTGAACCATATACCTGACAGCATATTTGGAGAACCTGATATATTACAATTCAAGTAAGATAAATTATTAATTGTTAAGCCGTCAACATAAAGTATTTCAAACAATGTTTGATAACGTGTTTCTTCTTTGTAAAGATTGTATATAGCATGATTGTTACCATTGATTGTTACGTTTGAAATTGTGTCCTCGGTTGTTGTTCCACCTATTTTCATAGGAAAAATAACACTCGGATTTCCAAGGATTTCGTTAAAATCCAAGTCAGCATTAATTTCAATTACATCGTCATTACTACACGCGGGTAAAGCGTTGTATAATTGTGTCATATTTGATACATTAAATGTAGCCATTAAAATACCTCATTTCATAATCATAATAATTTGATGTGTTGCTGTACCACCTGACCCGAAAATTGTACTTTCAGCCGATTTGCCTAAAATATCATAGTCTTGTCTGAATGGGTAATCATTATGCAACATATCATAATTATCACTTATATCTGTTGATTTATCAGAAACATTGACCCACCCCGAAGAATTGAGTATTTCATTTCTGAATGTCATCAACACATCAACCTTTGCATGAATTATCATTCTACCACCGCTTGCATAGTCAACAGACTGAATGTAATAATATCGTGAAGTCATTTCACAGAAGAAATAATTGCTATTCAGTACTATGTCATTTTTTGTCAAAATAAAATCGGGTGTTAATGAATTTGTTGTTTCTTTTAGTATAACATTAGTTATTTCTCCAACATCATTCAAAAACCCCGATTTATCAACGCGGTTTGGTGTAGCCGATTGTTTATAAAAATGTAAAGTCATTTTCTAACACCTATCACTTTGTAAATAGTTCTTATGCCGTCTAACCTGTTATAAACTGCTACGAATTCAGTACTATCAGCCATACAAACAATAGTGTTTAATGCATTTTTCTGATAATTCTGAATTGGCAATTTCTTGTATAGTGTGTACACATCATCATTAATGTGATACTTAAATATATAGCACATATTATTTTTCTGTTTTACAAGAAATTTTCCAATGTGCAAATCTTCACTAAATGCCATATTCTATATTACCTCACTTTCATTACCCGTTAAGGGTGTGCTGTTGTGACAACACAACAGCACAATTATTATTTACTTACTTTAGTTGTTTTCTTTGTTTCTGTTTCCGTTGTTTCTGTGAGTGAATCATCAATGGCATTTATAAGCGCTTTTGTTTCACTGTTTGCAAGATTTGCGTTTGTTTGTGACGGTGTTCTAACTGTGAAAACAATGCAGTTCTCAGATAGGTCATTCATATAACGCGCATCAATGTAATGGAAATAGTTGTAAAAACGTCCATTACTTGCATAATTTCCAGTGGTTTGCACATCTTCCATACAAACCATGCAAGCATCTTCATCAAAGATAACACCCACAACTCCCGATGTAGCTACAGTTGTACTGTTTGATGCTGTCTTAACATTAATGCCTGAAATGGTATTGAATGAAAATGTTGTGTCTGTTCCTGAACCCTGCCAATATGGGACTGTCTGAAAATTTTTACCGAGTGAAACAATGTCGTTATGATATGTGTCTGACTCCATGAACACCTTTGCCGATTCTGAGAAATGGTCAAGCAGAATCATCTTCATTTTATTTTCGGGGGTGAAGTTTAGAAACCCTTCCTCACCGAACAATACAGACGGTGTAGTCATCATCTTCTTATACTTCATAATGGTGAATACTGCAAATTTTAGAAAACTTGCATTGAACATCGCAGCCGTTGGTGTCAGCGAAGTTCCTGCCGAAGTATTATAAAGTGCAAGCAGATTAATATCCTTATTTCTTGCGATTTTTTCAGCTATCAGATTATTGATAGTTCGCCTGATGAGATTATCCCTTGACATGGCTAATTTCATCTGTACCTTATTTTCAATAGCTGAAATAACACGTCCCATATCAGCAGGGGATTTGAATGCACTCTGTAAAGTTTTTTCGGGGAGTGATATTTGTGTCATAAAAGTGTCATAATCATCAAAATACTTTGCGCTCATTGTAGCAGGCTGATATTCGTACTGCTCAGGTGTATCACCTCTGTTAAGTGTCCATGTTGTATCGTCTGACAACTCATTGACCGAAACACGAACCTTTTCAAGTACTGAACCATACTCCCATGAATCGCGCTGAATGTCGGGCGCTGTTGATCTGTATTCTCTGTCAACTACAATGGTTCTTCCTACCTTGTCAATTATCTTTTTACCATAGTTCTCAAAGAATCCAGTGATATCAACTTCGCCCTCTGTCAGTTCTTTGCCAACGTCAACAATGTTGGACAAATCTTCATTAACAGCGGTTATAGCCTTTTCGCCTGTCATTTCCTGATTGATTTCATTCAAAATGCTTGCAACCTGTTTAATGTTCATATTAAAATAACCTCACTTTAATTAATAAATTTCTTCTAACACGCTCAATGATATTTCATGGAATACGCTATTAAAATACATATCTAAAATTGTGTTCATCACAATTTCACGCTGTTGTATTTCAGCTATTGACATAGTGTTTTCCCATGTCTGACCGTCCCCGTCTATATCGGTAGAACCTGTCAACTTATCTGTGAACGTTGTGTTATACGTTTTAGTGTCTGTACCCGACATTGTTGTTGTTTTTCCGTATGTTGTTTCTTTTGTATCTGTACCCCCATTTTGTATAACGTTTCTGTCACTGTTATAAAATTCGTTGGTGTTTTCGGGTGAAACACTATTAGTTGATGTTTCTGACGTATTGTTTGTAATTGTCTGAGTGTCTTTACCGCTTAATGTTTCCGCTGTTCCTTTTCCTAGTGATTCTGTACCTGTTCTTGTTTCTGTTGCTGTTGTATCGGGTGTTGTTGTTTCAGTTTTTGTATATTTAGTATGTCTGTTATATAACGGTGATATTTCGTTCTGTTCTGTTATTGCTGTGATGATTCTTATGAACTTATCCGAATTAGCTAAATCATGGTTATACCACATTTGTCTGATTCTGTTACAAATGGCTGATAAATCAGTATAACGCTTTGACAATGGTATACATACATTTCGATATGAACCTATTGAAATGAAATAATTGTTTATTTCATCGAATGTGAAATAATCTGACAGTGCGTTAATGATTTTGCTGTTTGTGCTTGACGGTATTAATGGCAATTCAGAATTTCTGTCAATGTGTTTGAATAAGATTTCAAATGTGGGAAACATACCGTTTTTGTGCTGTGAAGTACATTTGTCTAGGTAGTTGTTATCAATAACAATATTATAGTTCATCATCATCACCACCATTTGTACTGTCATCTGAATCCTGTTGTGAATCCTGTTGTGTTGTCACACCTGTTTCTTCTTCACCATATCTTTTGACATGGAATTTTATATTTGTGCCAAACATGGTATTAACCATTTCAACACCCCTATTGACATTTGATTCAATATCATCAATTAGAGTGTCTAAGCATTCACCGTTTAATTCCACTTCTGAACTAACTAAACGTTCACGCTTTAAGTTGAAATTGCTGTTAATACCTAGTTCTTGTAAGAACGCTGACCATATATATTGATGTGTTTCTATTAGCTGTCTTATTGTTTCCGCTGGTCTAACAGATAATAGCGGATTGACTTCAAATGAATCCTGATAACGTTTATTAGCGACTTTGTATGGTTCACCGTTGTACATAGCTTTTAACGTATTTTCCGCTGAATTAGCTGTCTGTTCATTGTCAGCACTTGCAACCAACATTAAACGACTGTTCTTTTGTGCTATGTTTAAAGACAATGTATTATCTGCTAATAGTGTAGCTGTTGTGTCTATCAACATAGATAAACCGCCCAAATGAGTACACGGTATAGTATCAAATGTTGATAGAAAAATTACTGCTATGTCTTTAGCTATTGTTGGATTTCCTGAGCCTAACACAACATTTGCGTAAATAAATTGTGTTGGTTTTTCATACGCATTTATTCCCCCACCAACGTCACCCCGAATACAATAGAGTTTATCTTTGTGTTTGATAAAGCCTATTTTACCACATTCAATTAATGTAGTATTTAGATATGTTTCATCTATAGATTCAGGTAAATTTTCCCATTGAAAAGTAGAACAAACAATGTTTACTAACTTCTTCTTGAAACGGGAAAAAAGATAATCAAATGACAAAGTGGGGGGTGAAAATGTACGTTTTGCAACTTCCATTTTTACACCCCCTTTGTTGATTACTTGATATCAGTTATTTTAAACTGATAGAATGTTCTCTTATTGTTAGACTGCTTTGTGAAAACAACCACCTTTATTTCCTTTGCATTTGAATTTGTGAATGCTGTTGTCATCATTTCGGCACACTCTATAAGTGTAGCAGACGTAAAGCCATAAATTGTGCCGTCATCTGTTTTGACTGCACCTACTGTTTTCAGTTCACCTGTTGCTTTGTCTACTGAATCATATATCAGTATGCCTGTTATTGTGATTTCTTCATCAACTTTATTCTTGATATCATCTGCCGAAGTAAGAACATTCATGCAATCAATTGTGCTGAAATTAACATTGTTTCTGATTTCCATAATAAATAACCTACCTTTTTCTTATTGTGTTGTGTTGTCACAACATTTGACTTTTGACTTATGAAATATAACACACGGTATTAGATGTGCTTTACCTATTGTTATTGGAATGTGAACGCTTTATGCACCGTGTGTTTGAAATGGAATTTTGTACTACAATATATTACAACAAAATTTAAACAATACCGAGTTAATTAAACCTGTGCGAATGAATGGGACAAATTAATAGGACAATGGAATCAACCCCCTTTGTAATTAGTGAACCCTGTTGACGGAATCGAACCGCCTTGACCAGTACAGGGTGTTGGACAACGTAACTATGATATTATTTTAACCCCGTGTCCAACGTTTAAACGGAATGAGTATGGCTTTTGCAAGCCTATGACATATGGTGGGAGTCGAACCCACCTATTAACGGGAATTCCGCCCGATATGCCTAAAAGGTGAAAATATAAGAGGAGTATTATATTGAAGAATGCTTATTTAGTTCTCTATCTATTCGGTTAAGTTCTTTTGTGATTCGTGTGATAGAGTTTTGGATTCTGCTTGTTAATGCTGTGTCTATTCGTTGAATCCATGTACTATATCTCACTGTAATTAAATCCTTAAATGGGAATTTTAGCACGATGTTTTCATCGAATAACGCAAGTCCAAGCATTGACCTGTGTTTGTTAGTGATGTTTATTGTTATTTCTAACATAGACACTTTCAATCCGTCTGTATCTATGTAATCATATGGTATCACGTTGAAAAAGTAAATAACTCCGATACCATTAATTGAATGCGGTATGCAATCTTTGCAGACCTGTGATACTTTGTTTTCAATAATTTCCATGTTATTACCTCATTTCGTTTAAGTTAGTTGTGTTGTCACAACTTATGCCCATAGGTGGGAATTGAACCCACCTGACAGCCTGATTACTGAATGAACTTAAATTTCAAAGGATAATGCATGGTTATCATCAATGATTACTCCGTGTGAATCAACGAACTTAATAAAATTATCTAAACCCCGTCTTGTATAAATTGTGACTGACCGTGTGCTGTCAATATTATTTGTGATGATGAATCCATCATCAATATCAACGGTATTTGAATCATCTGTATCATTTGATTCATTTGTGTCATCTGATTCATTTGTGTCATTTGTTTCATCTGAATCTTTTGACTTATCTTCAATAGCCTTTGGGGGATTTATTAAATCCCTTATCTGTTTAACTGTCATTGTTGGCTTGATTTCTGTCAACTGTTCATCTGTTGCTTTTAACATTTCAACTAACTGCGAAGATGAATATTCGTTGTAATCTTCACTTGTTAGAAGAAAACGTTCACCAACGTTTGCAAGTCGTGAACCCTGTGACTTTGACAACTTCCACCATGTTTCACAGAATTCGGAAAAACTATCTGACACTGTTGTGTAAAGTTCCTCAGTCTTAATCTTTGCAAGCTGTCTACAAATTTCAAGACCTGTTCTTCTACCGTTTTCAAGTTCTTTGTCTATCTTCTTGATAGCAGTGTTAAGCTTTGAATTGCCTGTTTTTACCTCTCTAGTGATTTCATTCATAATTGATTACCTACCTTTTCTTATTTGTGTTATCACAACTTTGTCTTTGTTGTAAGCTTTATCTTACAATACTATTATACTATATGGTCGGCATTTTGTCAATCCCTTTAAATGTTAATTTTTTGTAAATTTCAAGTGTCATCTTTTTGTAACCCTCTGTAACCCTTTTGTAACCTTTACAAATCAGCCCTAAACAGCACTACACCATGTCATGTCATGTTATGAAATGTTATGCTGTGCTGTGCTGTGTTGTGATAACACAACTAACTATGACTTAGAAATGAATTGGTTATTAATTAATAAGTTTATTTCATTTAACTAAATAGACGTATGGTTTAGCGCTTTAATGTAGTGAAGTTTTCAACATCTTTTAGCGCTTTAGCGTGGTGAAGTTATCAACAG
>AUXO016373279.1_pt1 | contig 12818 bp, 29 predicted proteins | sample 768731 | NCBI WGS metagenome assembly AUXO01 (sample SAMN02715735, study PRJNA202380) | gut metagenome | biome: sheep rumen | host: Ovis aries | place: New Zealand: Palmerston North
AACCGCCTCGTCTGTGGCGTTGATTTTATCGTCTGCCATAACGTTGTTTTTAAGAATTCTCGCTATGTAAATATTTCCGAATATGCCGCATAAAATATGCAAGTTCTTCATTATTTCGTCCCCTCAATCTTCATGATTGGCTTGTTTCATACTGCCGCCTTCTTAATCATCCCAACTGTCAGCACTGGTGTTGTTCTATGGACAATCATCACAGTTACTAACCAATTCTCCTTCATCATCGAAGCTGCAATCATCGCCGTATCCGCAGCACTCATCACACCGATCTAAGCGGTCAATTTCTTCTTCGTATTCGAAATAACAGTGTTCGCACAAATCCATATCATTTACATGATGGATTTCGTCTTCTGTTAATTCATCTGCTCCGCACTCATCACATTGATAATATGTTTTGTGTAGCTGTGAACACTCATCACCGACACATGGGTATGTATCGTTGGCGCAATCACAACATTCATTCGCTTCATTCGTCAGCCTTATTCGAATCCCTCCTTCTATGAAGGTCTAATACTTTTGCAAGAATATACGCTTCAATATCTATATGTCCAACGATTGGGAAATGCTCGGAGTCTCTTAAATCGCTAGTGTAATATTCGGCTCTTCTGATTTTCCATCCACCATACGCATTATGAACACATATTCCTTTCGCATGCGCTTCTTCGCCTTTCCGGCTGCGGCCAGGGCCTTGATATATAAAATAGCAATCATATCCAGCCCACAGGTTTTTGAATATAGTCCCCTTTTTCATCTTATCGGTATTCCTCCAACGTACTGGGCCCATACTGCACAGTCAGCTTTCCTGCGTCAGGATTCCTTGCTCCGTATTTTCAATAGACTTTCTTTTCTTCCTTTGTCAGTTTCATTTATCTTATCCAGCACTATTTCCTCATACTTGCGGTCCGCTCTTTCTCTTGACCATCCGCAGCATCCCGCTTCTGATGCGTGCAGGATCCGCTGTCCGCAGTTCGGGCAGTAATTCCAATGGGCTTCAATGTCCTTGTTGCCATTTACATACAGATATCTCCTCTTGTGGTCACTGTCCGGAAGTCCATATCCGCATCTGCGACACGAAAAGCGATCCAGCCCATATTTAACAGCTGTAATCACGTTCGGAGGTATCGCCACTTGCTTTCCAATCATCTTTTTATTCCGTGTATCCTCTTTCATCCGCATTATTTCCTCTGTTCCTTTCTTTTTCGTATAGTTCTCTGAAAATGCGGAGTTCCGTTTTGGCTTCGATCAAATCCTCTGTCAATTTCTTAATCTGCATCTTGGTAATGGCTGGCAGCTCATGTTCCTCGCGTTTCCCGGTTTCTGCATCTATCTTTCCTTTGATTTCTTCGATATGCAAACCCATAGCGCTAGCAATTTGTTTTCTGATCTCATCCAGGCTATCCGCAGGCAACTCCTTTACGAATCCAGTGATCCTGTCATAGAACGCATATCCTGTCCTGCCTCCGTCGATGTACATCTTTTTTCTGCTTATCACAGGAATAGCATTTTCGGAAGGAAGGCTATCCTTTAGCATTGTTGCCGTTGCATAATACGTATGGCATTTCAGAATAAGCATTTCGCATTCTTCCCAGTTGTTCTGTTCAACAGTCACAATGTCCCCGTCCTTATAATTCAATCCGTCCATTTCAAACCCTTTCATGGCTAAGTAAGCCGTAATATCACAATATCCAGAACCGTTGTACAACATCTCGTGTTTATCTAACATTTTTTGCATATTCTTTTATCTATCTTTGTAGTTCCTTCCTACAATTTCAAGACAAACGCTTTCTACACAACACTTTCTCGTAAACGGCTCTTCATATTTATTGCCAGGTATGGAATACCATTCAGAACACAAATCATGTATGTCGCATATTACTCGTTTCCAAGGTTCTGATTCGTTGAAGTATATAATATCTAGTGGTTTATCCTCCGGGTATTCCTCTAGCATCTGTATCAAATCTTTTACTTTCATATGTACTCCGCTTCTTATCCCTTTTTCGTTTTCTCGTCCTCGGCAGCATACTTCTTTATGACTCCCACTATGTCGTCTCCGTCCTTCCCAGTCATCACAGCTATCGTCGTAATATGTATAATCTGAATAATGATCCGATTGAGTATTCCAGCAGCACCACTCCTGTTTACTGTCCGGCTCTGCTACCTGGTGCCATTTGCACGTTCCGCAGCACTGTTCCTCGTTCTTCCTGCTTGTCATAGCTGAGCCTCATTTCTTTTCTTTGCTCTCTACATACTGATTGATCTTGAATTTCAGTTCCTGGATTTCCCCATCGCTCAACCCTCTAAGTCTCTTAATCTCATCACCGAATTTATTTACAGCCTTAATATATTCAACTGACGGCATCTTCATTTTACTTTTGTCCTTTCTGTCTCTCGTTTCGAATAGTCTTTCCACACCCTCCATCCGATTTACAAGTATCCTTTTTCTCATCGTAATCATTGCAACCGAGACATGGGTTTCCGAACTCACACCTCATGCAGTCTGATTCCCCTATTTCTTCACATACATCGCATACAAACATCATTCTTTCCGTTCCTCAGATCAAATGAAATCGAAAATTGATAACTGCCCCTGTGGCAATTCCTTTTTCTCTTCTGTCATTCTTTCCACCTCCACACGAGCATCGTGAAGCTGTGATAATAAGGGACCCGGTTTTCTGTACTTCCGCATGTATGCGTAATCCCTTCTGTCTATAGCATCCTTCAGATACCGCATTGTCCGCACGATAGACAACCATTTGTCGATTCCCTCATCCATTCTATGGGTTTGTGTATAGGTTGAAAGATAGGCGTAATCCCGCGTATTCTGTACGGTCTGGAGTGTGAGCTGCGCATCCGCAAGGATCCCCTGGCGATCTGCAATATATCCCTGTTCCACCTCCGGCGGTACAGGCAGTGAATAGCATTCCGGGTAGTCCTTTTCCTCCAGGTTTTCCTCGATCTGACGTTTATACCAAAGGATATGGTTTCTGGTCAGATTTAGGTTTACCCCATCTGGCCAGAACGGATCCTGGCAGCCATGGTTGTAAATTTCCTCCCAGTGCTCCAGCTCTTCGGTCAGTAACTTAGCCAGTCTGTCCTTCGTGAACTCCTGGCTCGATATTTTCTTCGCCATCCTTGCCGCCTCCGAACTTTTTCCCAATGGCCTGCGTTACCTTCTGGACAGTCGCCGGGCCTATTCCTTTGACCTCACCCAGGGCTGCAAGCACATCTTTCATATCGACACCAGGAACAGAATTCCGTCCGTCCTCATATCCATCCATATAGACACGTGTGAGAAAATCATCCATCTGCTGATGGTCGTATTTCTTGATCGCTTTATATGTGTTTCGATTTACCAGATACCTGCGTTCAGCCTTCTTCACTTTCCCCACCTTCTTTGAGTTCCCTAATCTCCTGGACAACTTTCTGTGCAGCATATTTTCCGTTCTCGGTAAGCTGTCTCTGCCACCGTCCCTGCTTTGGAGACCACCGGAAGCCACGTCTTTTCAGAATGTCTCTGATACTGTCATCAGGTTTTCCGTCAAACTCGAACTGGATCCTCATAATGTCCGTGTTTTCAATCAGCTTATACAATCCGTTCTCGTCCTCAATATCTTCCGGCTGGCTTTCCTTGGCTTTCTTCAACTCCTCAAGCCTCTGCTTGTTCTTGCGAATATTCTGGCCATTGTTGGAAAGTTCAAACCTCTGGAAAGGCCTTTTCTCTACGTACCAGTCGCACCGCTTCATCTCTGCGTTGATCTCCGCAATCTGATCTTCATTCAATTCCGGGCAACCATCCAACGTGCCGTTCTTCTTGTACCATGCGTTAACCGCCTTCATAAACCGCTGACGTTCTTCCAGGTCTGCAATCTTCTTTTCCAGCTTTTCAACAGCATTTGCATCTCCACTCTTTATGATATCCTTGCCATTGATAATAGAGATGATCTTGTCCTTGATCTTCTCGATCTCCTGCCGCTCCTGCATATTCCTGTCCCAGGCATCTACCTGTTTGCGCTTCTTTGCTGTCGGGAAGTTTCCGGCTCCGGAAATCATCACGGATGGACACATCGTTCCGATCCTGCTGTCCCTGTTCAGGTTTTCAGCCATCTTCTTCGCATACCTGTCTGCCAGTCTGTAGCCCCTCTCAGCTTCATCGGGTCTGGCCTCCGCTAATTGGTCGGCAAGCGCGTACGCCTCATCTACCATGGATTTATACTCTGCTGTCAGCGAACCGCTCTTGTAATCGCTGAATGACATCATGTCGTGCGATTGTCTTGCTGCGGTTTCATCAATCGGATAATAATTTGTCATACTGCTTCGCCCTCCTTTTCGTCTTCAAGGTATCGTATCTTTCGAATCTGTATCTTTCTCCCTCTCTCACTCTCAGGACCTCATATCCCTTGATCATCGCATCGGCATATCCGTCAGCACTTGTGCTGATCGAAAGAAGATCCTCCGTTCCTGACTCTCTCAAGATCTCCTGGATCTTTTCGATCTCAGGTATCAACCGTCTCAGTACTTCCTCAGCTGCTTTTTCTCTCATTTTTTCGCCCTCCATAACTCATTTTATTGCGTTCCTGTTGATCTTATAGTATCACGTAGTAAGTAGGAGTCAACACCTTTTTATAAAAATAAATCAATATATTGTGTTTTGATCAGATTCCTCGGTATCAACAAACTCAATTTTGAATCCGAACCTCTTTATTAACCCAGCTATTACGTTGTAGCTTACCTGCTCATCTTTCGTAATTTCCTCAATTTTTTCCGCTGTGTTTTTTGGATTTGTGCCAGAAAAGCGTCCGTCTCTCTCTATCGTTATCTGGATCCCCATTGCTCCCAGGATCCTGCTAATGGTTTCGTAGTTCGGACAGCCATCCATGTTCAGCTTTATCCACACGTTCTGCGCAGACCATCCGCATTTCTTCCCGATATCTGTATAACTCATTTTCTTATCGTGCATGATTGCCTTTATCTGTTCTTTGATATCCACGTTTTCACCTCATTACAGCCCCGTGCTGCCTTCTTTACCCATTTGCCAATCAAATATGCCATAGCCTCATTAAGTCGCGTTCAGAGCCGTCTTGTGCGTCCTGTACTGCGTTCATACAGAAAAACACTGTCAGAGAGTTGATCCTCTCTCGCTACACTTGACCTGTTTATCTCTCGAACCATTTGTTCCAGCATGCGATAATCCTGCACCTTCCCCTTTTTTATTGTCAGAACCTCATGAATAGAAGAAGGGATTACGTAAAGATCGTCTTTCTGTTTTTCTGACAACCTGCCTAATGCATCTGTGCAGCACATTGCCGCAGCTCCATACTGGCCGTTAGAAATCGCCCACAGGAGGTCGCCATCGTCTTTGTATTCATTCCCGTCAATAGCCGTCATGAAATTGCCAAGAGGAAGTATCTTCAGCGGTTTTTCTTGTGTATTCTTCCATGCATGTAAAATAATTTCACGTCTTTCTATTCCGTATTTCTCGATTATCCTATCGGTAATTGCAAAACTGGCGCCATCGGCGATCTTCACTCTTGCCATTAATGCCATATCTATGCACTCATCAGGATTGATATATATTTTTCCTTTGAGGTATTCCTTGTTCCATAGCGGATCCAGCATTTCAAAAAACGCCCCGTTAAGAATCCTCTCTTTTGTCAAAAATCCCCAAAAGTCAATTTTTCCATCTTCCGTAAAATAGTCCCCTTTTACGTCCTCAATTGTTTTTGCGATGGCTTCCGCTGCCCGTTCTGTATCATATCCGGAATCAATGATGGCATTTATGTATCTGTCAATGTAGAATATAGGTTTCCCAGTAATTTTTCCGTTACCGATAAACAACCCATACCTGTAATCGTCATTAACCTTTGTTACGATCTTGCACTTGACGTCTTCTCTCCCCATCTTCCTGGATACAGCCGATCTAATTTCTCTCGCTACCGTTGCCCTTTTTAATGCTGTGTTCATTCTATTGCCCTCCTCCTATGCTGTTTTTATCCTGTATTCAATGCAGTCAAGTTTCCTGTTCCATCTTGGTCCGTTCTCATCGTCCGGCCACTCTCCTGTGAACCGCTCCACAATTTCGCTCAGTTCTTCATCGCTCAGTTCATTCATCCTGCAGCCGAATTCAGCTTCGATCTCTTCCGTCTGCCCTTCCTCGTCAAGAAAAAGGTTCTTGTCCTCGTATTCGGGTCCTCTTTCCATATCGGCCCATTCACTTCTTGGGCGGAATCCGTGTTCGTATTCCTCTCTGTAGTTCTCCCAGTACTCGTCCTCGTCAATTCCCATCAAACTCATTTTTACCTCCAGCTAGTCCCAATATCTCAATATAATGACTTGCGATTGTAAAAATATACGGAGGCTTTTGGCCTCCGCTATGCTCAATCAAGTAAGCAAGGCATTCGAATTGCAAATCGCCCTTCCAGTTTCTTGAAAGCCGCCTTTGTGACTCTGTAGCTTTTCCAGTGTTCTATGTCCTGCTGGCATCCTGGCTGCCACGAAACAGGTATCTCTCTGATCCCTCTTCCATACAGGATGAATGGTGTGTCAACGATGTAGTGCTCTCCTGTATAGCTCATCCGAGCTGCCATCTTGCAGTCCGGCATCTTCTCTCCGAGCTCCGGTGTATACAGATAGAGTCCAGGTTTCTCGATCATCTTCAGTTCTCCTCTACTCCATACTCATCAGGATCCAGATTGCACATCTCGCACAATCCGAGGTCACTGACATTCCCCTGATATGCACTATGGAGCTGATCTCCGAACGGTGTGTTCTTATACTCGTCAATCAGCTCTCTGATCTTCTCATTCAGCTTCCGGTTGAATCTCGGCATCATGTTATTTCCTCCTTGATTTTCTCTCCTGCTCTGCTATAATCAAGGCAAGGCGAGGGGCAGGAGTGCCCCGCTTGCCAGTCCACTTAGGTTCTGTTATCTCTTGGCCGGGGTTTCAGAACCTTTTTCTTCTGTTGTAGGGTTCTCTGCAATGTAATTAATGCAGTTCATAATTTCTTCGGCTTCAAACCCTTTACTCTTTAACCAATCGATCAGCCTTGCTACCTCTCTAATGTTCATCATTATGTTTTCATCCTCTCTTTCGCTCATTTTTATAAGTTCACCTCCTGCCTAACTCATTTACTTGAGCTATCTTTATAGTACCACGTAGGTTAGTAGTGTCAACACCTTTTTATATTAAGGAAGGAAAATTTTTAAGCTGCCTTTACGGCTATCAGATGGTTGTCTCTCTGTTCGATCCTGTAACGGTTTCCGTCTGCGGAGATCTCATCAATCACGGAACTGCAACAAATCGTCACACATCCTGATGATGGTGCTCTTGAAATTGCGTATTGCCCTTCATTCGTTGGGTAAATATATATATTTCCGTTTCTCACGTAGATATCAGCCCTATCGTATTCTCCGAGCATCTGCGCAGCCTTCTTGCTAAAACGGATCCTCTTTCCCTGGCTGTTCTGTATCACGGTCAGAAATGTATCAGGATCATTTCCAACAACGTATGTCTGCTCTGTCGGATCTTCCGGCTGTCTCTTTTCTTTAGGCTCAATCCGTCCCATCTTCCCGTGACCATTCAACGCCATTTGAAACCCATCCAGAAATCCCATCCTGTAAAGCTCCATACTTCCTGCTGATATATCCATAAAATCACCTCGTTTCTCTCAGCAACTGCATTCCTGCCTTGAAGCCTTCTTTGAAGGAAAATTCACTGGCCACCGTCATACAGTAGACCATTGCTTCAAAGATATCGTCCTTCCGGCTATTCGTCATAACCGTGGTCTGATTAAGCTCCTTCTGGAACATCCGATATGTCTTAGTCAGCTCTGCAGGTTCCGGGCTGTCCTGTAAATCCTCGGACCATTGTCTGTACACAGCGTTGATCACGTCCATTTTCTGTCCCTCCATCAACCGAACAGGCTGTACTCTGTCATATTTGCAAAATTCACCGTTAGCGATTGTGGTGTGATCCAACATTCATACGCCGGAACGATCTCCGTCACCTCATACCCCTTCTGCAGGTTCTCCAGCATGATCTGCTTAGCCCTCTCTGGGCTGTTTGCCTTTACGAATCCATGTGCCTGCATGGTTTTCTCCTCATTCATCCAGCAACACATATACAGCATCTTTTTCTCCTCCAATCATTTCTCGATAATCGTGTGACACAGCCTAATTTCGTCAAGGAACATGCAGCAATCGCCTCCGGGATATCTATATACTCCGCAATACTCTCCACCAGTAAGGGGCTGCTTTCCTACAAGAACCGCTTCGTGTCCTCCGTTCCCTGTAATCCTGAGAGGCCATCCGTATGCCCTCATCCTATCAACCTCGTTCAGCCCCTCCCCCTTGTTTCTCATTCTTTGTACCCTCCAGTCTGTTAATCTCTTTCACTATCTCTTTGTATAACCACTCAGCCCGATCATCCATTTGTTTGTATTCGCTCCAAAAATATTGCTTGTCTTCATCGTTTCCAGCTATATTCGCACAAACCAGATTGTTTGATTTGATCTCAAGCTGATGAACCAGCTCTCGTACTTTTTGCTTTAGGCTGTCATTTCTGTGGACAGCCTTAAAATCTTCTAATGTCATCAATACCAGCCCTCGCAATCCTCGTCCTCGTCATCATCTTCATCCAGGGAGTCATCCCTGTCCTCGTTCTCATCGGCGTAATTGAACATGTCCTCGGTGTTCCCTTTCTCGAACAGTTCCTTGCGATCCTCCAGGAAATCAATAACCATTTCTCCGAGCGTATCAAGCATCAGGTCATATCTGTCATCGTTCCATTCGCCCCAGAGCTGTGTGAAAACATAATCCTCGATGTATCCTCCACACTTCGCTGCAAGGTATCTCGCTGCCGGATTGCAGGTTTCCTTCCCGTATCCCTCTCCGATTGCATCTCCATCGTTCTGATACCGATATACAATCTGGCTGTACGCTCTCAGGATTTCCCCGGCAACCGTATCAGCTTTCCCGCTCCATGGAACATATTTTTCGAACAGCACATGCATCCTCGCTTCGATCTCTTTCTTTGTCATCTCTATGCCCTCCTGTTCATCACGCCATTGTGGAAATGAAATAATTCAGCATTTCCGCTCTCTTCTCGTTCCCTTCTGCTTCTTTATGTGCCAGTGCCGTACATACAGCATTTACGACAAGTCTGCGGCTCTTCTGATCTTCTGTATCAAAATGTTTGTCCTGCCAGTATTTCATCTCTCGGAATGAAATAGACTTCGTGAAATCACAATAATAATCAATCCCATCAGCTATGTACTTCTTCGCAATCAGAAAATTTTCTCCCCTCCTGGTTGCATCACTAAGGATCCGGTCGATCGTTCCGTCTTCACTGATCATTTTGTATGCGTTTCTATGTGTCATGTTCTTGCCCTCCTATTTATCCCCTGTGTGTATACCCGGCTGCCTCAAGTTCCTTTACGCAGGCATTCAATGTTGCTCCGTCGATCCTTCTCAGGGTTGCTACCACCTTGCCGCCCTCATAAATCTTTAAGGTGTGGATTGTGTCCGTCTTGTTCGATGTCCATTCGTATGACTTTCTCATTTTCATTCCCTCCGTTCTCATCCTATGATCTCAACCTTGAATGAATCATCATCCATGCCGATCCAGTTTTTATAGATTCTGTATGCTCCCTTGTATCCTTCAAGGTTTGTTACGATGCAGTGGTAACAGTTCTTGTATTCTCTCTTTGTAACCATCTCTGTGATGTTTCCAGTCTTTTTATTGGTTACTCTGATCTTCATATTGCCTCGCCCTCCGATCACTCAGTATGTTGCGTTCTTGTTTTGTTGAGCCTATAGTAACACGATATAGTGAGTTGTCAACACCTTTTTATAAATTAAAGTCATTAAATTGTGTTTACTTTTTAACTTTGAATATATTGGTAAAAATGATATGATAGCCTTAGACTAAACAGATTTGACGAAACAGAAGTTCTTCCAAAAACACAGAAAATCAGCTTTGTGAAATTCGGATATATTTATATATTTATATATAAATATAATATATATATCTATATCTTATATCGTGAACTTCGGTTTTTTGGGTTTTTTATTTTACCGAAATAACCCATTCGGTTTTGCGTTAAAATTTTAACACCTACGAGCCCTTGATTTTCCTCACTTTTTGGAATCAGAAATTGATGTAACTTTAATGGTTTCATTTCATTTTTGACGCGATTTTTTCGATCAAAAATTCGATCAAAAATCAGCCCAAAATCATAAGAAACCGAATTAACCAAACGGTTTTTATTGAAACCGAAATAACCCATTCGGTTATTTTGGTTCAATTCGGTTTTGGAAAGGACTTAAAACATGAAAAAAATTCTAGTTCCAGCGCTCGTCTCTGCCTTAATTTTATCAGCCTGTGGATCAAGTCAGTCTGCTTCCTCTTCGTCTTCGAATGCGCAATCTATATCTGGATTTGACAAATATACATGGGGGATGTCTGATGAGGATATCAAGAAATCGGATTCCAACCTTCATGAAATCGATACAGGAATTGACGGCCTGACAGCTCTTACTGGCGATGGATCTATTTACAATATTCCGGCAACGGTAACATATTGTTTTGGATCTGACGGGCTTGAGACGATCGCATACGAAACAACAGCAAGTATGTCTGACGATGATTACGAAAAACTTTGTGACAGCTTCATTGATCTCTATGGCCAGGCTTCCGTCTCAAAGGATTCAACAGGATGGGGGAAATGTTCTTTATGGACTGATTCAGATAAAGATTATGCTTATGTTTCGCAGATGGATGAGGTTGTTATCTCCGAACACGACAGCAAATATACAGATAATGCAGCGGATACCCTCAACGAGTTTCATGAGATCGACTTGAAATCGGAACTCGGATAATGATTTATGTGAACAATTTTGTAAAGGAAATGATAAATTTGGCTTGAACGGAGCTGCGGGAGGTAACCAAAGAAACCTCCCGTAGCCATGTTTAACTTGGATTTGAAATATAATCATCCAGCGAAGAAGGCTACTCCTTCGTACTTATAGCCCAATGTTTTGATAGCCGAGTCTCTTTCTGCTGCGGAAGCGGTATAGAAGTGATCCTGCGATGCCGGATTGTACAATCTGTATACAGGGCTCTTATCTGAAACGGAGCTATAAAAGGCGACTCCTTCTTTTGTCCATCCGGATTTTTGAAGGCTGTTGAATTCAGAGCCTTCTGTCACCCAGATATGGTCCCCGCTGGTTTTATGGTAAAAGCGATAAACAGGAGTGCCGGATTTCGGAATATTCCACGCGATCCCTTCGTACCGCCAGCCAACATTTACAAGAGTATTTCTTTCAGAAATAGAAGCCGTGTAAAAGTGATCGGCGGATGAAGGATTGTAGAGCCTGTAAAGGATGTCTTTGGTCCCCTGTTTAGGCGCAGTGTACGTCTTGCCATTACGGTAATCTTTGTAGAATATGCTTACATCTACATGGGTCGAAATTCCGTTTATCCTGTCGGTCGAAGTGTACTGCCATCCGTCATATTTCACGGATACCTGCGGCATCTCCCACGTCTCAGGAACAGCGTCGTTATTTCCATAGCGTGGGATCCACCATGATGATGTCGGAAAACCAGCAAGCACCGAATTGACGTATGCCTGGCCGGAGTAAACTCCATCGATCAGCCCCATGGATTTTACAGCGTTACACCAGATTGTTGCAGCTCTTCTGTAGAATCCTGCATATCTGGCTTCTTCGAGATCGATGTAGCACGGAAAATCCGGCTTATGTCCAGCAATCAATCTCTTAAAATGGGCAACCTCGCTGGTTGCATGGGAATCATCGCTCGCATACGAATACAGGTAAACTCCATAAGGGATCCCGTAGTATTCGCACTGCCTTACGTTTCTATCCCACTGCTTATCGTCCTGCCCGACGATATCGGATCCGTAACCACATCGAAGGATCACGCCAGCAATTCCGCCGGACTTGTATAAGGCAGATATCCTTGACCAGTCGATGCTCCCCTGGTGCTCTGATACGTCAATTATTTTGATAGCCATTGTTACGCCTCCTTATCCTGATCGGATTTATTTTTTCCAAAATTCTGTTTTATAGTCTGGACAACCTTGTCATATCCGAGCATCGCACACAGCCACGTAAGAACAACCAGAGTGATTATATATACAATCACATCCTGCGTGACGGGTATATTATTCAGAATGACATACCCTGTGCTAATGGCTGCAGATACGAATATAGATACGATTCCGGCAAGGATGTTTTTTGAATATCCGTTATCTGGCAGCACCGTCTTCAGGGCTTCCGTAATCAGGCTCGTCATTGCACTGCACACCAGCATCAGCTTCAGTACTATTTCCATTCTCTCCATCTCCTCTCAGTTTGAATATCTTTATGAGCGCGCACATCAGCACTTCGCCTCCGAACGCACCAAAAAAGCACGTTGTCAGCGTGCTCAGTTCCGTTCCAGTCTTCCATGCGATAACCTGGGATACGATTGTGTATATGATCAGGCACGCAAAGGAAAACATCACAAATTTTGTTAGTGATTTCAAAGAATCCCTCCTATCATTCATCGTTATGACTCGCTGTAGGCTCAACACAGCCACGTGCAGCGCTCTTCTGCATCTGCATTAACATTTATCCGCATGCAGTAAAATATTGCATAGGAACGCCAGCATGCGAGTGTGGCCGAATCTCACTTTGATACGAGCTCTCTCAATCTCTCCATAACACTCTCGGCTGTTCCGTTCCCACCAAGCTTCTTGTATGGCTTGTATAGGTATTTCTCAATATCGTCATACTCGCTCAAAGA
>AUXO017404487.1_pt1 | contig 12818 bp, 4 predicted proteins | sample 768731 | NCBI WGS metagenome assembly AUXO01 (sample SAMN02715735, study PRJNA202380) | gut metagenome | biome: sheep rumen | host: Ovis aries | place: New Zealand: Palmerston North
TCTTATGTTAATACGCAAAAAATAGAATTATTATCGGCTTCTAAAAAAATGGAAATACCTTTACATAGTATTATAAATTTTCAAGATGATTATATAAAATATTATTATTATGAAAAAAGTGGAAAATTGTTGTTTAAATGTATAGAAGGTATATCTTTATCTGATAGTATTACTATTGGTGAACATGAGTTTAGTTATGAAGAATTATTAGTACGTTTGGGATTAAGAAGTAAAAATGAGACTACTTTTGAAAATTTAGATGATTTAGAAGAAGAATATGTTTTACAAGGTACAGGATATGAAGGTGATTATGTTTCTGTTCCAAAAGAAAAAAAATATGTTAAACCGAGTGTAAGTGTAGAAGAATTTAATGTTAATGTCTATTCAGCAACGTCTAAATTAACAATATCTGATCCTGCGGGAGTTATTACTGGGGCTATTAACTTTCAATTTTTTATTGGTGATAAGTTATTTTCTCGTAAGGCTTTTGTATCTTCAGGAAAATTATTAGTTACTGGATTAGTTCCAAATACTGATTTTCATATTGTAGGAAGTTATAAATATTACAACGAAGAAAATACTAAAATGGAGTCTATTTTCTTTGAACAGGATGTTCATACAGGTGATTTTCAAAGTTTGGATCCTATTGAATTATCTTTTGAAAATGGTCCTATTTTCTCTAATAAAATTCAATTAGATAATATTAAGATTATTTCTAGTTTAGATAATGAAGCATTAAAAGGTATTAATAAGGCTGTTATCTTTGTTAACGACAATTCTTATGGAATATCTTCTTCTATAGTACAACAATTATCTCTTGGAAAAGAATTAAGTTATGCAACACCTACTAGTTTAAAGAGTAATCAGGTTCAGGATTATCAAATAGTATTTTATGATGGCTATGGTAATGCTTTAAAAATAAAAAATAATATTGGATCAACTAGAACTTCTAAAGAGGTGCCTACTGCATCATTTAAAGTAGTTGAAAGTAGTGTTAATAGTACTAAGTTTGTCATTCAATTAAAAAACGTTGATGAAGTTGTTATTACTAATTATCATTATGTTTTATATAAAAATGATGGTACTATTATCATGGATGGTGAATTGAATCCTTCTTTAGAAAGGGAAGAATTTGAAAATGATAAGTTAGATCCTAATTGTACTTATAACATAAGTATTATAGGTAATTATGATATTTTAGATGGAAATGGTGTTATTTATGATGCTGTATTAGGAGAAGGAAAGTTTACTACTTTACCACTTTCTTCTTTAGGATATTTACGAGTTAATACTTTAGTTTCCAATTTAACATATCATTCTGCTTCTGTTGAAGTTAATCTTGATTTAGATAGTATAAATTCTATTTTGTTGCAGCTTCTATCATCTTTTGAAATGGAGATTAAAGATATTCATGGTCAAGTTGTATATAATAGGACATTGACTAATGAAGAATTATTATCTTTTAAAGCTGGAGAAAAAATGTTATTTGAAGTAGATGGTTTAACTTCTATTAGTGATTATGATATTAGTTTTAAATCTTATGTAACACAGGGGGCTACTACAGAAAGTATTGCAGTTATTTCATCTGTTAAAAAATTTAGAACTTTAAAAAATCATGCTTATATTGATATTAAAAATCAATTTGTTAATAATAATATGATTGATTTTGATGTTAGGATTGTTGATGTTGATGGAGCTATTGAAAGTGATCATGTACTTTTAGAAGTTAGAGATCCATATTCTAAGTTAATTGCTATGGAATCATTAAAAATAAATGAACCATATATTCAACTTAGTTATACTAAATTGGAAGCAAATGTTAATTATACATTTAAATATTATGCTGAAGAATATAATATAGGATATGATAATAGTACTTTTGAAGGTGATTATACTTTAAGATTTGATACTATTAATACAGAAGATGGAATTACTGGATCTATAGAATTACAAGGAATGTTACGTCAAATTACAGGTGATAATTTATTTAATATTGAAGATTATGACCGTTTACGTAAAGAAGGTAACACTGGTTATAAGAAATATGATTTAGATAATAATGCTGTAATGTTTGGTGGTAAGAACGGATATGTTAATTTTTCTTATTATTTACCTGAAGCATATGGTAAATCTGTAACAGTAAGTTTTTTAGCTAAGTATGATAAAGATACACCTTTTATGGCTGATGCTTATTTAGCTAATAATTATGGCAATAATTTGACTTATAAATTAAATGGATTGACTAAAGATTATAAAGAATATACTTTTTCATTTGATTTAAGAACTAATTATATTGGATTCTTAATTAATGCTCCAGCTAGTAGGAATGAAAGAACTAATGTATGGTTTAAGGATATAAAAATTATTTCTACTACTGATCAGAATACTTTACCTATTACTGTTTCTTATCATCCTTCTGGTTATCGTTTTACTAATACTGTTATGTATTCTGGTAGAGAATATTTTACTTCTTTTGATGATAATGGTTCCTATTTAAAAGGTAATCCATATGAAGGTCATGCACGTATTACTAATACTAGTAGTAATGAAGTTTATGATTTTAATTACACTGGAAATTATCAAACATTTAAGGTTCCTAATGATGCTTATTACCGTGTTGAATTATGGGGAGCATCTGGAGGTAAAGATATTTTAAATGGTGGTTCTGGGGTTTCTCATATAGGTGGTGCTGGAGCATATACGGCTGGAGATATTTATTTAACAAAGAATGATACTTTTTATATCTATGTTGGTGGAAAAGGTACTGATGCAGTAGCAAGAAAAGTTTCTGCCGGAGGATATAATGGTGGAGGTTCTGGTGATTGGGATCATGGTGATGATGAAGCTAATGGCGGTGGTGGAGGTGCTACTGACATAAGAGTTGTTGCTGGTGAATGGGATAATGAAGAGTCTTTAAAATCAAGAATTATGGTGGCTGCTGGTGGCGGAGGTGCTTCTGATGGTGCTGATGGTGGAGCAGCTGGAGCATTATCTAGCTTTACTACTTTTGCCAGTATTGCGGCTACACAAATTAATGGATACGCTTTTGGTATAGGACAAAATGGTATTTTGAAACGTTCTAACTATCCTATTGCGGGAGGTGGCGGTGGCTGGTATGGTGGCTATGCTACTGATAATGGTAATTATAATAATCCTGGTAGTGGAGGTTCATCTTATATTTCAGGTTATGCTGGATGTGTATCATATGATAAAAAACAATCTTTACCTTCTGTTTCGTATGATGATCAATATAAGGAAATGGATGAATACTTAGCTTCATTTAAAATACATTTGATTGATAAGAAAAGTGAAATAGTAACAAATGATTATTATGTTAGAATCTATTTAGATGGAAATGAAATTAAGGGTTCACCATTCCGGTATGATTTAATAGATCATCAAGTTATTGATGAAATTAAACAATATTCTCTTCGTAAAAATAAAAAATATACTATAACGTTGGCAGCTAAGATTCGTAATCGTTTTTATGATATTGATAGTATAAATATTAATACAAATTCGGAAATACGTTCTATTCGTACAGAAGATGAATTGTTTGATATTCATCCAAATGGTAAATATGTGGTAGTTAATGATTTAGATATTTCGCGTATTAATCGTTATATTGGTAATTTATATGGTGAGATAGATTTTCAAGGCCATATTTTAAAAATGAATTGGAATGGAAGAAATTATTTATTTCAATATACGCGTGGTGGAAGTGTAGTTAAAAATGTAGTTATTGATTTAAATTTGGATAATCCTTCGGGTAAATCATGGACATCTCCATTTATTCTTTACCATTATGGTACCCTTGATAATGTACAATTAAATATTACAGAATGTACTAATGCAGCTAATTATGCTTCGGGTATCTTAACTTATGCCAATTATAGTGTAGTAAAGAACTTTGTTATTCATAATTATGTTGAAGTACATGCAAGAGCGCGTTTTGGTTTAGTTACTTATTCTAATCAGGGATTAATTAAAGATGGTTATGTTTATGGTGAGGATATCAATGCTTATCATGAAAGTCCATCGACTGTTTTGAAGGATACAGGTAGTATAGCAGCTGAAGCAACTACTAACTCTAGAATTCAAAGAGTATTCTCTCTTATCCAAGTTAATCGTGAATCTACGATTGCTAGTGAACAAACGGGAGGAAATTTAGTAGGTTATGCATATGTTGGAAAAATGGATAATAGTTTTTCTGTAGAAGAGGATGATACATCTACTAATTTATTTACTCAGGATCCAAATTTTGGTCGTATTTATAGTATGGCTACTAGTAAGGTATATTATTTTTCTAAGAAAAATTATAGTTCTTCTGCTAGTACTAAATTATCTTTTTTAGCATTGTATGATGTAAATTTTTTGAATAGTTTGTTAAATCGCGAGAAACGTTTTAATGTTGATAACTTTGTAAGTTTAGGATATTATCCTCAACTAATAATGAATGATTGTATGCCTAATTTGGATTGGATTCCTTTGCCAAATATTACAGATGAGGATTTAATTGATGTTACCTCTGTAGTTGAGGAATCTAATGATGGTTCTAGTGCTATTATTCAAATGTTTTTAAATAATCCTGCTCATGAGAAAATAACATCTGTTGGTATTCAAGATATTCAAACGGTTGAGGTATTAGATCAAGATGATAAAAGTGGAAAAACGACATTGCGAGTAAAGATATCTAATCCAATGGCTTATAAATCAAAATATTATTTGCGTAAGCTTACGGCTCAAATGCCTACTGGGTATACTTATGATATTAATTTTGCTCAAAATGAGAGGGCTTTGGATATTGTTATGTATTATCCAGTGGATTCTTTAGATGATTGGATGAGGATTAATAGGTATCCAAGTGAAAATTATATTTTAACTAAAGATTTGGATTTTAGTGGTGTTTCTGAAAACTCTATTTATATTTCTAATTATTTCAATGGAATATTTAATGGTAATGGTCATACAATTAAAAATATTACTATTAATACTAAAGGTGGAGTATTTAATCGTTTAAATAATAATGCTGTTATGAAGAATTTATTTATTGAAAACTATGATAAATCTAAGGGTGCTTCTTCATATGGTGGATTTATTTATGAGACATATAATTCAGTTACTTTAGATAATATTCATATGACTAATGTAAAGGTAAAAGCTGCTAGTTATTTAGGTGCTTTAGTTGGAGTAGCTAGGGGTAGTATCGTTACTAATTGTTCTGTTACAGATTTTAAATCATATCATAATCCAGAGACGGTAGATATTCGTATTGGTGGTTTAATTGGACAAATGGATAGTAATGGTTATATTGCGAATTGTTTTGTACAAAATGTTGATATTGATATTTTGGATTCAATTTCTACATATGGTATAGGTGGATTAGTAGGATACATGTCTAGTGGATCTATTACAAATGTTTATGCTACTGGTTCTATTAAGAGTAATTCGATTTATGTTGGTGGAATTGCTGGTTATGCTAGTGCTATTATTTCTAACTGTTGGTCTAATGTTAATATTTATACGGAATTAGATTATGTTGGTGGTATTATTGGTAAGCGTGACCATGAAAATATTTCTAGTACATTAGTGTTAGGTGCTACTTATTCTAATTATCCTGGACAAGATATTAATCGTACTTCGGGTAATTCATTATTGGTTCCACAAAAAAATTATTTCTGGGATCAACAACCATTTTATGGATTTATTATTAATAATTCTACTCAAGAAAAACCACTTTCAACAGAGCAATTGAAAAATGTTGAAACTTATTATGATTTATTAGATTTTGAAAATAATTTTGATTATACTGGTATAGAAGATGGTATTTTACCTAAATTAAATAGTACTAGTGGTGAATTATTACCTAATCAAAGAGATAATAGGTATTCTGAAGAGATGTTTAATATTAAAGGAAGTATTGATGTATCTCAAAGAGTTGAAGATGCAGATATTTACTTTATTATTGATAATCCTAATAATTATGAGATTACTAATGTTCAATTTGATTATTTGAAAGTAGAAACTAATAATTTAAAAATTACTAATAATGATGGATATACTATTGTCAGTGTTAGTAGTGCTAAACCTATTCGTTATTATGATGCTTATACATTGACCAGTATATCTTATAGGCCATCTCCTGGAGCTGTTGCAGTTACAATTCCTAAATTTATTAAAATAGATTTACAATTCTTTAAGAAAATATCTTCTTATACTGATTGGAGATCTATTAGTACTACTACAACTGAAAATTATTTGTTAACTGCAGATATTGATTTTAGTGGTATTACTAATATTAATGCTAATGTTTCTATTGGTAGATTGGAAGGTCAGGGAGAAGGTCATACAATTAAAAATATTACAATAGATAATATTTCTACTTCGTTTGCTTTAATTAAAAAGATAACTACTTCATTAAAAAATGTTACTTTTGAAAATATTAAATTGACTACTAAATCTAATGTTAATATAGGTTATTATTGTAATATTATTAGGTTAAATTTTGCAGATGCAGATAATGTATTATTTAAAGATATTACTATTAATGCTCCTAATGTATCAAATTATGTTGCACCTATAGGTATTAATAGAGCGCAATCATTAAGAAATATTACTATTAGAAATAATCATATAACTGGTAAAAGTTATGTTGGTGGATTACTTGCTTCTTCTCAGGCTTATGATGCTTTTAATATTAATGCGTATGATACATATGTATATGGTAGTGAAAATTGTGTTGGTGGTATAGTTGGATATCGAGATTATTCTAATCCTACAAGATGGTTTTATTTTACTGCTACTGGAATGAATGTTACTGGTAAAGGTAATACAGGTGGTATTTTTGGATATGGTGGAGCTAATTATACAACTATTACACATTCTACTGTTACAGGACTTTCTGGAGGTACTAGATTAGGTGGTATTGCAGGTTATAATTATGATAGATATGCTTATTATTATGATGCAGATGATATAACCGTTATTGGAGAAAATGTTAGTTATGTTGGTGGTATGTTTGGACAATCATATGATACATATTATTGTTATATAAAGAATTCTCATGTAACTAATAATGGAACTGGAGGTACTTATACAGGTGGATTCCAGGGATATAAGAGTGGCTATACTAATAACTATACCGGAGTATTAAAGACTGATATTACTTCTCAAGGAATTGGTGGTACCGGAGGTTTATTTGGCCATCATGGTGGTTCTGGAGGAGCTAGTTATAATTATGTAACAGAGGTTACTATTAATGGTGTTAATAATGTTGGTGGGGCAATTGGATATGGTCATACAAGTAGACTTTATTATACAACTGTTAATGTTAAAATCATTGCTACTGGAGCTTATGTTGGTGGTGTATATGGTTATATATATGATACTAGTATAGATGATACTAATTATAGTAATGTTGCTCATGAAATAATACTTGAGAATAGTGAAATAACAGGAGGAGATTATGTAGCTTTATTTAGTGGACGAACGCCTGGACCACTAATTAATGATTTTTTCTATAATGTTTATTTAGTAGGAAATGTTGCTACTACTGGTGCTTCTGCTAGAAAAGGAGTAGTTACTCCACTTGTTGTTGATTCTGATTTTAATGTAGTTGATTCCTTACCAAGATTTTATGTATATGAAGAAAATAAAATTGATGGTGATAAGATTACTGGATTAGATTATTTAGATGAGACATTAAGAAATGTTACTACTATTACAGCTTCTGATTTAGCAACGTATTCATATTATACAACTCATGGTATCACAACTTCTTACTTTAATTTTACTGATACTGATGATAAAAATTTAGTAACTAAGGGTTATTATCCGTTTGTTAAAACAGCTACTGGACAGACTTATGTTAAATTACCAACGGGTGCTGTTAGTTTTGAATTACGTCCATCAGGACTAAGAGGAGTAAGCGGAATATTACATGAATTACCTAAGTTAAATGTTTATAGTAGTGGTATTCATACTATAAATATAGAATTTGATAGTTTAGATCAGTCTACTAGAATGGAAGTATATGAAGATGATAAGAAAGTTTTTGATGATTATTTAACTAAGAGAACATATACATTCTATTATGACTATGTTAAACCTGTTAAAATAGTATTAAAAGATAATAAAAATGAAAAGGTATATACTTATGAAGCTAATGATTTAAGAAATTTAGTTACAACTTTTAAAAACTCTTATGCTTATATTTATGGAGATAAACTAAAAGGAAATGTAGAAACAATTGATGCTAAAGTAATTCATCTTTATAATGAATATGCTTTAACTGATAATTTTGATGTTTATGATTTATCTCTAGGAAAATATGTTTCAAAAGATAGTCATTTCTCTTTAGAGGATACTAATAAAACAGAAAGTCTATTCCATTTTGAATTAGGTTCTACAAGTATTGATACTTATACAACTTATTCTATTATTCATAAACCTGATGGTGATGTTTTATATGATGGACAATTATTCTATAAGAATGGTTCAGTAGAAATTGTAGATTTGTCTTTAGATAATGTTAAAACTACAGCTCTTATTGATTATTCTGGTGATAAAAGTTATGTTACGATTTTAGGAAATGATGGAATTATTTATCATTTGAAAAATGATTTAAGATTACCTGATTCCTTTACAAATAAAAATATTAAAGCGATGAGTCATAATATTAATAATGATAGTAATATAGTAGTCATCATGTATGAAAATGGTAGAGTCGTTGTGTTTGATTATCGAACTGGTAATGAAAAGACTAGTGAAAAAGCTATTAAGAAAGTTTCTTTCTTCAATTATGTTAAAGATGTAGTTTCTGTTTCTTCTGATTCTGTTGTTAAAGATAATACTATGTATAGTTATTCTGATAGTTTAGATTTGGTTAAGAAGTTAGAGAAAAAACCTATTGTTGAGGATGGAAGAGGTAATTATATTTTTGAAGATTCTAGTACTGATAAACCTACTAGTAAATATCAATTAAGTTCTAACTATACTACTTATTATAATGCTAGTAAAAATAGTTATGATGTAATTAATATGTCAGATATTATTTTAGGTGATGAAAAGGATATTGTTAGTGAAAATGATAAGATTTATTCATCTAATGAATTAGTTAGTCTTTATATGAAAAAATCGGCTTTTGATAAGACAGAAGATTCAGTAAGTATAATTGTATTATTTAGTATTGTATTTGTTAGTATTATAATCACTTTAGGATTATGGTTTAAGAATGCTAAAGATTTAAAGGTAAAGGAGGAATCATGATATGAGAAAATTAAGTAAAAAAGGAATTATTTATTTAAGCTTATTATTGTTATTTATTATTATTGTTATTTTAGGAATTGTTTTCATTTTTAAACATACCTCTAAGAATTATTCTCCTGAAGAGTTAACGAATCAGTTTTTTATTAAATATCAAAAGGAAAAAGAAGAGGTTGTTTCTAAAATACAATGGGAATTTGATGATGAATTAAGTGATACTCAATTACAAAGATATAAGCAATTAATGAAAAAACAATATCGTAATTTAAAATATTCTATTATAAATTCAGATAATGGAGATAATGACTGTAATGTTGAAGTTCATCTTACGGTAATAGATTTAAAATCTGCATATGATAAAGCTAATAGTTATGTAGAATCACATCGTGAAAGTTTTGAGGATGAAAAAGGTGATTTAGATATTAATAAAATAATTGATTATAAACTAGAACAATTAGAATCGGCAAAAGAAATAATTGATTATTCTCTTAAAATTAATTTTTATAAAGATAGTTCTGATCACTGGTTAATGTCACAGTTATCATTATCTGATTTACAAAAAATTGATGGTGTTTTTTAAGACTAATTATTGATTAGTCTTTTTTTTCTATGTTAGTTTTGATATAATGAATATTGTTAAAAGGTAGTGATAAAATGACACAAAAGAGACCATATAAAAATAGTAAAAAGAGTAGAACAATTTCTTATACTAGTAATCGAAAAAATAAAGTTAATAGATATGAAGATTTAAGTAAAACTAAAAAGATTGATAATACTGTACGTATAAGGATTGATGAAGATAGATTAAATGACTCAGATTCTTTAGATACTAGTTTTTTAGGTAAGAGAATTAAGGAAAAAGCACAAGTAGATAAAAAGATTAGAGATAAGATATTAAGAGAGAAGAAGACTACTAAATTTGGACCATCTTTTTTTAAAAAATTATTTTTTTTGTTAGGTGTTTTTTGTATTATTATTGTTGTAGTTTTAGTTATTATTAATTATAATGATTTATTGAAGACAAATGTAAAAGTTGATGAACCTATTGTTGAAGAAGAGACGATAGATAGTGAAATAGTTGATGATAATTATTTATTTATAGGTAATTTTTATTTGGAAGATATGAATTTTGATGAATTAGAATTTTATAAGCCACATGTTGTAATTACTCAATCTGATTTAAAAACTGAGGATCTTTTAGATAAGATGAAAAAAGATGTTTATAATTATAATCCATCTCATGTGTTTCTACAAATTGGTTTAGATGAATTAGTAGATGATTATAATATGGATGAGATTATTGGTAGGTATAGAACAATTATTGAAAGTATAAAAGAAAATAGACCTTATGCTAAGATTTTTGTTGAGTCTTTATATCCTGTTGATTTAGAGCATGAAGATTATGATTCTTCTTTAGATAATATAACTAATGATATGATTATTGATTATAATGAAAAATTAATGGAGTTAACTAATTCATTGGATATTACTTATATTGATTTATTTAATGAATTATCTGATGATAAAAAGTTAAAAAATGTATATACTGTAGATGGTATTCATCTTAATAGTGATGGTAATAAAAAGGTTTGGAAAAAATTAAGGAAGTTTGTTTCTTAGTTCGGTATATTTTCTTGTTTGATTCATACAATAAAGTATGAAAGTGAGGAAAATATGGATATATTAAAAGTAAGTAGTAAATCAAATTCTAATAGTGTAGCAGGAGCTCTAGCAAATGTTTTTCGTGAAAAAGGAAGAGTAGAAGTGCAAGCTGTAGGGGCTGGTGCTTTGAATCAAGCTATTAAAGCTATTGCGATTGCGAGAGGTTTTGTGGCTCCGAGCGGTAAGAATTTAGTATGTATTCCAGCATTTCAAGATATTTCTATTGATGGGGAAGAAAGAACGGCTATAAAATTAATTGTTGAAGCTCTATAGCTTCTTTTTTTCTTTTGTGGTAGAATAACTTTAGAGTGGAGTGATAGATAATGGATGATAATGAATATAAAATTTATTGTGCTAATTGTGGTGCAGAAATGAGTAGCAATTCTCGTTATTGTATGAAATGTGGTACTTTAAACTATAATCATGAAGCAAATAAGAATATGAAAGAGTTTATGCCTAAAGATATAAAGAATTCATATCAAGTTGGATCAGGAAAGTTCTTTTTAAAGCGACAAAAAAGAAGTTTAAATGGTACTGTTTTAGCTGCACATACTGGAAATCAAAAAATTTGTTTTTTACTAAATTTTTTCCTTTTTGTTATTTCTATTTTGGGTAGTTTTTTAATTTGTGAAAAGGGAGATTATACTATTTCTCATATTGTATCATCTTCTTTTCCTGTTATAGCAGTTATGGTTTCTTTAGTGTTTTTCTATTTATATGCATTTCAATTATTATTTATTAAATGTAATTTGGTTTGGTGGAAAGCACTTATTCCTATTTATAATTTAATAGTATTATCTGATGCTTTATTTAGAAAAAAATGGATTGGTATTGTTGCTTGTATTCCAGGAATTGGTATTATAGGGATTCTTGCTATAATGTATAAATTAGGTGTTAAATTTCAATATAATGGATTCTTTACTGCACTTATTCCAATTATTTCTATTCCAATGATTGGATATGGAAGTCATTTATATGATGGATGTATATTTGCTGAGGGAGATCCTAATTTAGCTTTAGAAAAAGAATATAAGAGGAAGAAGAGTTTTTTAATTACAGTAGGAATTATATTTGTTTTTGGAATTGGGATTCTTATTTATAATAAATATACTAGTTCTGAAGGTACTTCATTCTCACTTGATAATTATTATTATGTATATGCTGCTAAGCAAATAACTAAGAAAGTTGAAAAAAATATTGATAAAGGAATTGTTTCTTGTACTAGTGGAGAATATATTAGTAATCAAGGAATCTACTATTTTTATTTTGATGATTTAGGGGATGAAGTCTTTTTACCTCTATATATTATGAGAGAAACTATTGAAGGTTATGTTAAAGTTGATAATACTAGTGGCGTTTCTCATTATTTTATAAGTTTAACTGATGGAAATAAGGGCTTTTCTGAAATACCTATTGAAGAAGTTCGTGGTAGTAGTGTGAAAAATTATTCTAAATTAATTCGAAATAATTATGTTTCTTGTAATCTTGATAGATAATGTTTAAAGGTTTTTCTTGCCAAAATCATAATAATCAACTATAATATTCTCAGGTCGATGATTAGAACTAATAATAAGATGTTTTTAGCAGAGAGAATTCGTGGTTGGTGGAAACGATGTAAAAAGCTTATTTATCTACTCTATAGATGAAGTAATTCCGGGTAATGCCGTTATCTAATTAAGTAAAAAAAAGGATGGTACCGTGCTTTTTGCACTCCTTGTGTATCATTCTTTTTATTTGGAAAGGAGAGTAATATGATAGATTTACATCATGATTTATTATCTATTTTGTATTATTGTTATATAAGAGATGATTATTCTTATCTAGAGACATGGTTAAAGAACTTTAGGAAAGATAATGTCTCGGGACTTCTTGCTAATTTGTATTTTATGAAT
>AUXO014579748.1_pt1 | contig 12817 bp, 12 predicted proteins | sample 768731 | NCBI WGS metagenome assembly AUXO01 (sample SAMN02715735, study PRJNA202380) | gut metagenome | biome: sheep rumen | host: Ovis aries | place: New Zealand: Palmerston North
AGTCTTTAACTGTAAAAGGGGAACTCTATATTCCTTTACCTTTAAAAGAAGAGAAGAAGGATGGCTTTAAACAAACAACCGTTACTATTAATCAGCAATCTATTAAAGGGTATAACTTTGATAATAAAGCGGATGCTGCTTATAAACTGCTTTATTTATTAGGACCAGATGGAAAAGCGCATTATTATACATATGAGACCAGCGAAGGTACGATGCAGTTATATCGCGCCACATCGACAAGTTTATCTTCCCTGAATCCGATTTTATTAATGACAACCTTTGTTTTAGCGATTGCCTTTATACTACTTTTTATCAAATATCGCAGCTTTAAAGCAATGAGTTTAAAAAAGCTCAAGCGCATGAATTATATTGTCTCTAAAAGAAAACAATAAATGCAAGAAATATGAAAAGACTTATATTTGCGTAAAATATCGTTAATCAGTATAATGGAAACCGAAAGATAGGGGGGCTATTTTTGGTTAATATGAATGATGTGGCGAAGCGTGCCGGGGTTTCCCGCGGTACGGTTTCGAACTACATTAATAATGTGAAAATCAAAGAAAAATCAAGAATTCAAATTGAAAAAGCAATCAAAGAATTGGGTTATGTGCCGAATGTGGCTGCTCGCGAATTAAAAACCAATAAAAACAGTAATGTGGTCTTTATTGTACCAACCGTGTGGAATCCTTTCTTTTCTCAGCTGACATATTATTTGCAGATGGAATTAAAGAAGATTGGTAAAAAGATGATTCTCTGTAATTCAGAAAATGATTATCGCTCTGAGATTGAATATATTGAGATGGCTAAGCAAAACAAAGTTTATGGTATTATTTCTATTTCCTATAGTAATATTTTGCCATACTTAACAGAGAATCTGCCATATGTAGCGATTGAACGCTATTACAATAAGTCCATTCCTTTTGTGACCAGCGATAATATCAATGGCAGCAAGATGGCAGTCGATGAACTTTATAAACGGGGCTGTAAGAATTTATTACATATTACTAGAAATATTGAAAACAATGCGGCACTTAATGATCGTAAGACAGGTTTTGAATCTCGCTGCCAGGCGTTAGGAGTTAACCATTGCATTTTCAACTGTCGCTGCACTTCGTCGCAGTTTCATGAGGAAGTCAATAAATATATTCGAGAAGTTTACCAGCAAGGTGTTGTCTTTGATGGTATCTTCGCTGCGCAGGATCGTTATGCCCAGTATGTTCTTGATGCTTTACAGGGAATTGGCATTCAAGTGCCCCAGGACGTTCAGCTGGTTGGTTTCGATGGGGTGAAAGGCTATGAAAATGATGTCCTTAAGATTTCTACAATGCATCAGGATGTAGCTGGATTAGCACATGAAGCCGTTTCCCTTTTAGAAAAAATTGTGCATAAAGAAAAGAATATTCAAAGCATCACTTTACCTGTTACATTTTTGGATATTGATACCACAAAGAAGCTCTGATAGCTTCTTTTTATTTGCCTTCATGTAAAACGTTTACATCATTTTAGTGGGAGCAGTTACATTTTACATCATAAAAAACATTGAATATATGAGGATAAAATCACATTTTGGTAATCGAAAGTGAAAAAATGTTGATAAAATAATAAAAAATAGCTTGTCAAAGAACAAAATATAAATTATAATTCAGTTGTACTAGAAATTGGAACGTTCCAAAAAAATAGGAGGAAAATGGAACGTTCCAAAAAAGGAGGAGAAAAAATGAATTACGACAAAATTGCCAAAGACGTCCTTAATCACGTCGGCGGAAGAGAAAATGTAGCCAGTGCCGCGCACTGCGTTACCAGATTAAGATTAGTATTAAAGGATACATCTTTATACAGTGAAGATGAAATCGAAACTATCGAAGGCGTCAAAGGGGTCTTCTTCAACAGCGGTCAGCTGCAAATTGTCTTCGGTACCAAAACAGTGGATCTCGTTTATGATGCTTTTATGAAATTGACTGGCATGAGTGAAGCATCCTTAGCTGATGTTAAGAGTGCCGGCATGAAAGGTAATAAGCTCAAAATGATGTTTAAAGCCTTCTCTGATGTCTTTGTCGGCATCATTCCAGCCATCGTCGGCTGTGCCATGATCTTAGGGTTCCGTTCATTATTAATGACCAAAGGGATGTTCGGTCTCGAAGGAACCTTAGCGGATACCTATCGCTGGGCGAAAGATACCGCCGAGTTCTTAAATATTATTGCAACAGGGTTAAACTTCCTGCCGGTATTAGTCGCTTATTCAGCAACCAAGCGTTTTGGCGGCAATCCGGTCTTAGGAATTATCATTGGTCTGATCTTAGTGCATCCGGATTTAGCAAACCGTTTTGACTTCTTACAGGGCACAGCTAAAAATGTTCACTACTGGCATCTGATCGGCTTCAAGATTCCGGCCGTTGCTTTCCAGGGCGGTATTTTTCCAGCTATCTTAACCTCATTATTCTTATCGAAGTTTGAAAAATTCTGTACGAAGTATGTGCCACAGGTTGTATCCTTCGTCATTGTCCCAACATTAACAATCATTGTCTCATCTTTAGCATTATTCATTGTCTTTGGTCCATTAGGTGATATGATTGCATCAGCTTTAGGTGTGGCTTGTCAGTTCTTATATGTGAAACTTGGCGTTGTCGGCGCGTTTGCCTTTGCCTCATTACTGCAGCCGCTTGTTATTACCGGTACGCATCATATGATCGGCAGTATCGAAGCGCAGTTAATTTCTACTACCGGGTTCAACTACATTCAGCCATTATGGGCGGTTTCAATCATCGCTCAGGGCGGGGCTTCCTTCGGCATGTTCTTGTTAGCGAAGAAACATTCCAAATTAAAAGAAACCGGCTTATCAAGCTTTATTCCAACTCTTGTAGGGGTATCTGAACCAGCGATTTTCGCAGTGAACATTCGCTACAGCGTTGTTCCATTCTTATTTGGCGCTTTAGGAGCCGGCATTGGCGGCATTTATATGAAATTTTTTGATGTCAAAGCATTAGGCTTCGGTTTAACAGGTATTCCTGGTATTACCATTGTTAATCCGCCAGTGATGATTCACTATGTGATTGGAAACTTAATTGCATTCATCATTCCCATTGTCTGCCTGTATGTCTATAACCAGGTGAAAGGAGTCAAAGGACTGGAAAAAGATTAAACTGATAGGAGTGACACAATGAAATTACAATCTTTTGATAAATACACGTTTGTCGAGAAAAAACATCTGCCATATCTACAGGAATTATCTGATTTTGTCTCACAGAGTCGCTATTTACCAGATTATCATATTTATCCGAAATGCGGGCTTATGAATGATCCAAATGGACTTTCTTATTTCAATGGAGTCTACCACTTCTTTTATCAGTGGTTCCCCTTTGAACCCAATCATGGGATGAAGCACTGGGGTCATAGCACATCTACTGATCTGATGCATTGGCATGATGAAGGAATTGCTTTAACGCCTGATCGGGAATATGAGAAAAATGGCTGTTATAGCGGGAATGCCATAGAAAAGGAGGGAAAACTCTACCTTTTCTACACGGCTAACTATAAAACGCCGCAAAGGAAAATCCCCAAGCAGGCCTTAGCCATCATGGATCAGGATGGTGTTATTAAAAAATATCAGGACAATCCAGTGATTGATGGAGCACCTGATTTTATGAGCGGAGAGATTCGTGATCCGTTCGTCTTTGCCCGAGGTAACATGTATTATATGTTGCTGGGAGGAAAGACAAAAAATGAAGAAGGGGCTTTACTCCTCTATCAAAGTGCAGACTTATTACAATGGACATTTGCGGGAGAAATCAGCTTGCCAATTGATACTGGCTATATGATTGAATGTCCAGGGATTATAGAAATTGATGGTAAGGATGTACTCTTCTTATGTCCTATGGGATTAAAAGAAGAAACATTAAAATATCACAATCAGTTTCCTACCGTTTATCTGATCGGTCATTTAGATGTAGATCATTTGACTTTTACCATGGAAGCCATGGATGAAGGAGACTGTGGATTTGATTACTATGCGCCTCAGCCATTTTATGGTAAAGATCATACTCCAATGTTAGCAGCCTGGTTTGGCTGCGGGGAACAGAATCTGCCAACGGATGAGGAAATGTGGAAACATGGCTTAACAATGACGAGATCCTTAAAATTAGTCAATCATCGTTTATGCAGTTATGTCGATGATGATATCAATGCCTTATTTACTAAGACCGATCACTTCAAAGATCGCAGTCTGTTAACGAAATCTAATCATTATCATCTGTCATTCACTATGTCTGGTGATCACAATCAGTGGGTGAAATTTGGTGATCAGGAAGATTATTGGACGATGAGTATTGATACAGAAAACAATACGATCTTATTGGATCGTTCACACTTACAAATACCAGTTGATGTTGATAATGGATTGAAACGTTTAACTGCTGGCCTCGACCAGGATCACTATCAGGTAGATATCTACGTTGATAATAGTTTTGTGGAAATCTATCTAGAAAAAGGTTTAAAGACCTTCAGCCTCAGATGTTTTAATTTAAGTGATTCCGCTCATTGGATTACCTTTGCGGATACCTGCGAGGGCACGATCAGTTATTTATAAATAGGGATGTTTTCATGAAGGGAACCTGCAATACCCACCTAAAAAATGTAAATATTTCGACCTAAAAAACAGTGAGTTACTCACTGTTTTCATCGTTTAAAGCCATTTCAATGCAGTAACTGTGATAACCGCAATGCGGGCATGTTAATTTGCGAGTATATGGAGTATGCTTAGTCCAGAATGCTTCTTTAAAAGTTGGTTTCAATACTTCGTGGCAATGGGGACAAATATAAGTCGCATGAGAAAAATAGTAACGACTGATCGCAATACCGTAAATAACAGCAAATGGCAACCATAAGAGAAAGGGCCACCAGATGTGTTTGAGGAAACCAAGCAGCAGGGTTGTCAACTAGAGAATACTCATGGGCAGACCAGTGAACAGGATGAGCCGATATACTTTGCGTAAAGCGGTTTTGTTTTCCATAAGATAGGCTATGTCATTGATCGTAGCCGGAGAAATCGTTGGCGAGCTTTTCCTGATTTTCTTTAATGGTCTTTTCTAATGAATGCATTTGTTCATCTAGCAACATCATGATGACTTCATCATGTTCCTCTTCTTTTAAAATGGCTGCGATATCTTTTAAGGATAAACCTAATGAGCGTAAAAAGCAGATCAGCTTTAAAAGAGTCAGATCCTTTTCTTCGTAAAGACGTCATCCGCCTTCACTTAAGGCGCTGGGATGAAGTCATCCCTGACGATCATAGTACTGGATTGTGCGCACCGTCACCTTTGCTACTTTGGCAATTTCTCCGGTTGTGTAATAAGCCATAGCTTTCACCTCCTGTCTTCGCTTTAGCTGATGACGCTGCGTCACAAGCAAGGATTTTAATAAAAAAGACAAAGATTTTCAAAAATCTTTGTCATTAATGCATTTCCAGAACTTCCTGGACGATCTTGATACCAAATTGTTTATTCACTTCTGCGATAATATCTTCCCGCGCTTTCGCAAGAGCATGATAGCTCTTAGCGCCCACATTGGTTAAGACGAGCGCATTGCGATCATGGACCCGCATGCCATACATGGATACGCCTTTGAGACCAGCCTGGTCAATCAGCCAGCCAGTAGAAATCTTAAAGGTATCATTACCCATTGCAAAACCTTTAAGGGTGGGATACTTTTCCTGTAAGTGGGCTAACTTCTGCTTGGTGATAATGGCATTTTTGAAGAATGAACCAGAGTTAGGAATATAGTGAGGATCTGGCAGTTTCCATTTTCGGATTTCAATAACCGTTTCACGAATTAAAGCAGGGGTATAGCTGGTGATGCCTTTTTCATCAAGGCGTGCCTGAACTTGCTTATAAAATGGCGGCTGCGGATTGCCTTTCTGTAAACGTAAGGTGACGCTGACAATAATGTAGCGGCCCCAGTCTTTGCCTCTAAAAATCGAAGCGCGATAAGCAAACTGACAGTCTTCTTTTGACAAAGTGACAAACGCTCTGGTGTGCATATCATAGGCTTCTAATTCGACAAAACTCTGCGAGATATCCTGCCCATAAGCACCGACATTCTGCACGGGAGCTGCACCGATCGTGCCAGGGATGAGAGACATCGCTTCAATGCCAGTCAGATGCATATCCACACTTTCAGAAATGACTTCATCTAAGATTTCGCCAGCACCGTAGCGAATGACGATATCATCCGCATTGTCTTCTAATAGAGTACGTCCTTTGAGACACATATGCATAACGAGACCATCAAAGCCTTCATCATCTGCCAAGGTATTGCTGCCACCTCCAATGACAAACGTTTTCAGCTGGTGAGCTGCGGCAAACTGAAATGCTTCAACAACATCGTCTTTTGTTTGGATTTCTGCGAAATAGCGTGCTTTCCCGCCAAGACGCATCGTAAGGTAATCTTTTAAACTTTTATTTTCTTCTAACTTCATGCCCCTAATATAACAAACTCATATGTCCGTTTCAACTGATTTACACATTATAAAATGTTTTGTGGTATGATGGAAGAAAGGGGAAATTTTATGCAAATACTTATTATATTGATATCATATTTATTAGGGACTATTTTATTTGGTGAGATTGTCACTCAGGTGCTTACCCATCATTCCGCGAGTGAATTAGGGACCTCTGGAAATCCAGGGATGGCCAATGTTATGGCGCACTTGGGGATTGTGCCGGGGGTGATCGTCTTATTAGGGGATGTCGGAAAATGTCTCTTAGCGGCTTTATTAAGTGCTCACTTCCTAGGTGATCAAGGCCTATTACTTGGCGGCCTGGCCGCGACGATCGGTCACGATTTTCCTTTCTGGCGTCATTTTAAAGGCGGCAAAGGCGTCGCTACTACTTGTATTCTTATTTTTATGTATGCGCCGCTTTATGGACTCTTTTCCTTAATTATGGGGCTGATCACTGTCATCATAACCCAGTATTTAAGTCTTGGTGGGATTGTTATTCCCTTATTAATGATTCCTTATGCATTTTACCAGAATGTCAGTGATGGCATTGTCATGATCATCTTTACCTTATTAATGATTTACAAATTTATGCCGCAGCTTAAACTGATACCGTCGCATCAGGCGGAAAAGACTGATTTAATTGGTGCGATCAAACGAAAAAGACGCAAATAAATGCGCCTTTTTTAGATTATTATGATTTTTTTGCAAGGGCTTCATCAAGGACTTTTGCGGCATTGAAGTCTTTGAAATCCTGATCGCTGATTAATAATACTGGGGTATCAGGATCAGCTAAGTCTTCAAACTTATGTAAAGAGCTTCTCAGCTGCGGTGTGACTAATACTAAGTCCGCCTGATCGATTGAATATTCGACAGCTGTTTCCGCTGCGGCCCAAACGACAATTTCTACGCCTTTCTTAGCAGCTTCCTCTTTTAAGGCTGCCGCAAACATATTAGAAGTTACACCTGCTTTGCAGCATAATAATATTTTCATCTTTGATTCTCCTTTCGTTTTTGATGTAGCTGCTTATATTTTAGCATATGTTTACAAAAATACATTCTTTTTTCGATGTTCTAAAAAAATAATTAGGGAGAGCTGGTTTGCAAGATCGGTTTGATATCAAACGAAATTGACAAAAACCCTATTATCCCTCATGATATAATAGCTCTAATAGGACAAGGGAAGTTGAAGGAGGACATCATTGTGTTTTTATTTAAGGATATCGGCCCGATTATGAAACGGGCCAGGAAGAAAAATAAGCTGACCATTCGGGATGTTTCTGAGATTACAGGGTTGAATGCGGATACCATTTCGGATTTAGAAAACCAACGGACAAACATGAAAATCTTTACTTTACTTGATCACCTTGTCCATCTTTATAAGCTGGATCGCTATGAAAATCCCGAATTGGCCTTAACGACCTTTCAAATTTTTGAAGGCCTTTCTGATGAAGCGATCGCCGAGATTGTGGCGGTTGTCAAAAAGGATCGTATTCGTCAGGATGCGAAAGCTTTTGCGGCTCAGGATGTCATCGACTAAAATTGTCTTTTTTTTATCACATTGCTTTTCATTTTCGTATAATCCTATTACAATGGGGCAAAGGTTGTGATAAAGATGAATATATTAGATGAAATAGAACAATTACAGGAAACAATTATTCAGGATCGTCGCACTTTGCATCAGATGCCGGAAACGACCTTTGATTTGGATCAGACGACGGCCTATATTAAAAAACGTTTAATAGAAATGGGGTATACACCTCACGATCTTGGCAATCATGGGATTGTCACGACGATTGGTACTGGCTCCCCATGTCTGCTTTTACGCAGTGATATGGATGCTTTGCCGATGGCGGAAGAATCCGGCTTAGACTTTGCAGCGCATAACGGCAAGATGCATGCCTGCGGTCATGATCTCCATATGACGATGTTACTTGGGGCATGTGCTATTTTCAAACAACTCAAAGAGATTAAAGGCACCATCAAAATCTTATTTCAGCCAGCGGAGGAAATTGCCTCAGGGGCGAAAGCAATGATCGATGCCGGGGTCTTAGAAAATCCGCATGTCGATGCAGCTTTCGGCATGCATATCAAAGCGGATCAGCCTACTGGAACGATTGCATATTGTCCGGGGGTTATGATGCCAAGTTCTGATTTCTTTACAGTGCAGATTCATGGTAAGTCTGTTCATGGTTCAGCACCGCATTTAGGCGTGGATCCGATTAGTATTGCGGCGCATACGATCTGTAATCTGGAAATGTTAACGGCGCGAGAGATTGATGCGGCTGAGCGTTTTACGATGACCATTGGATCACTGCAAGCGGGCACAACGGGGAATATTATTCCTGATGAGGCGGTATTGAAAGGTTCGATCCGCTGTTTTGATCCAGATGTGCGTGTCAAAGTATTAGAACGTTTTGAAGAGATCATTACCGATACGGCGCAGATGTACCGCGGTGAAGCACTCGTTAATTTTCCGATGCGGGCGTTAACGGTTAATAATAATGAGACTTTAGCGAAAGACTGGCTGCCAGCTTTGCAGTCTATTGCGAAAGTGGATGCCCATTGTCAGCCGCTTTCTATTTCCGAAGACTTTTCTTATTTTATGGAACATGTACCATCCCTATTTGTTTTAGTAGGGGCACAGGGAGATCGTCCTCCAGTTTCTCTCCACAACAGTCATATTATCTTTGATGAAGAAGGGATGAAAACCGGCATTGCGGCTTACGTCGCTATTGCACTTCATTATTTACAAGGGACACATTAAAAAGCCATCGCAAGATGGCTTTTATTCGTGGTGATACTTTTGTAATTCTTCCTCAGTAATAGTGCCGACCACTTTGGTGATTTCATCAAGTTCATCAAGGGAACACTGATAAAGAAAGCCTAAACGCATCTTCGGAAAGCGATAGCGTAAGACCATTTCCACCGTAGTGATTTTGGTCATCTTTAACTGATAGTCCCAGTGATCATCCATGTTTAACAGATCTTTTTCGTTCATAGGTCCTCCTTCAGGTATGTCATAAAGTTTTGTAAAAGCAGCGACTCAGAGCCTTTCTTATAAACAAGCGATAGGGGCAGAGTCATTTTTGGTATGAGCTTTTTAAACGTATAAGGCGTATAGAAATTCTCTTCTAGCAGATGTTCATAAGATAATATAAGGGTATTGTCTTGCACTAAGGGAAGAATCTCTGATAAGCCGAGATAAGTCCCTCTTATTGTGGCAAAAAGCTTATGCTTTTGCAAGTAGGCATCACTCAGATCTTCAGGGATATAAAGATCTTGCCCTTTAATATTTATATTTGTAAGGGCAACTTTATCACTTAAAGGATGATTTTTGCTCATAATGATGCCTAAGGTATCCATTTCTGGTAAAGCTGTACTTATTAATAAGGAATCATCGCTATGGCCATGAATAACGCCGAGATCACATAAACCCAGTACGCAAGCCTGCATAAGATCCGTTTCCCTTTGCTTGCGTAAATGCATACGTACTTGGGGATACTTCTTTTGAAAACGATAAATGGCTTGCATCAGCGGTGCGCTTTGTCCGCTTTCCACAAAACTGAGATGCAGGTCACCAGATAGCGGCGTCGCCGGAGAAAGTTCATGCTTTAACTGATCTGATATTTGTAAGATCTCCTGGGCGCGTTTTAAAAAGATCATCCCTTCTTTGGTCAAAGTGATCGCTTTTTTGGAGCGAACCAGTAAGGGATGTCCGGTTTGTTTTTCTAATTCCTGCATTTGTCTTGATAAGGTTGGCTGGGTAATGCCTAAATGCGCTGCAGCTTTAGAAAAACTTTGATATTCATAGACGGCTACAAAGTATCGAAAGGTTTTTAAGTCCATTTTCTTCACTTCCTTACTCTTTTAATGCTTTCTATATATAATTATATCAAAATATAGAGAATAAGCATAAAAATATTGATGGTTTCTAGTAATAGTAAATGACATTTATTATTATCATAACAGGTATAAGGGCTTACATTGTAAACTTTAAGTGAAACTTAAATGACCTTTAAAAAGACGAAAATGGGTTAGGAAATATCCTAAGGTTTATTGACTTTATGTCCATTTACAGGGTATTATTATCGAGTAAGATTTACGATTATACATTTAAAGGAGGAGGGATTCTTGTGAGACAAGGAAGATTCCTTAAATATATTTTATCACTCGCCCTGATTACCCCGTTTGCGTATCAGGCACAATCACAAAATGTTAATGCTGCTTCAGCGTTCGCAGGGAAAGAAGACACTTACTATAAACTTTGTTCCTCAAAGAAATTAAGTAAGTCAAAACAGCAGACCTGCCAGGAATTCAATACTTACTTAAAGGGGAGAAGTAAGGATTTGAAATCGCAGATTGCCTCAACGAAGAAATCAGTACAAAGTACAAAATCTTCTATTACGACAATGCAGAAGAAGATCACTTCACTCAATAGTCAGATCAACACCACAAAGAAAAGAATTGCCTATGTGAAGGTTTCTATTGCGAACACGGAAAAAGCCTTAAACAAAAAAGAAAGTACCTTAAAAAATAGAATTTATGCGGCGCAGGCGACAACGAACTCAAATAGTTACGTCTCTTACTTATTTGGCGCTGATTCATTCTCGGATTTCTTCTCAAGAGTATCAACAGTTGGGGATATTACTTCTTATGAAAATGATTTAATGGATCAGATCAATAAGACCAAAGCCAACTTAAAAACACAGAAACAGACGTTAACAGCGACGCAGGCTAATTTAACGAGCGCGCGTCGTCAGTCAAAAGTGATTTTAAGTCAGTACAATGAAAAATTAAAAGAACAGGAAGCAACGTTACGTAAGTCAACAGGTGACTTAGGTAATAACGAAGAATCCATCCAGCAGATCGCTAAGAACTTAGCGGATATGAAAGAAGCGGAACGGAAAGCTGCCGTTGCCGCTGCAAAGATTGCGGCGCAGAAGAAAGCTTTAGCCGAAGTCAAAGCGAAAGCTGAAGCCGAAGCGCGTGAAAAGGCACGCATTGCGGCACAGCGTCAGGCTGCAGCCGAAGCTGCTGCTAAGAAGGCTCAGGAAGAAGCTGAAGAAAAGCGCAGAGCTGCCGAAGAAGCATCGGCTGCGAAAAAGGCGGCTGCGGAAGCGGCTGCAAAGAAAGCCCAGGCCGAAGCGGCAGCAAAGAAGAAAGCTGCTCAACAGGCTGCCAGCGCGGCGCAAAGTGCGAGTGCTTCATCAAACGCCTCTTCTAATGCGCAGGGTAATGATGATGATAATTCATCAAGCTCAAATAGCGCCAGCTCTTCTAATTCCAGTGCGTCAAGTGCTAACAGTTCAGCATCTGATGACAATGATTCATCAAGTACGAATGCGGCTGCCTCAAGTAACAGCTCATCTAATAGTTCCAATAGTTCTTCAGATGACACTTCAAGCAAAAGTCAATCAAGTTCTTCAAGTTCATCGGATGATAGTTCATCAGCTAAGGTGACAAATGCCAGCGTATCTGGTGATGATATTGCCTTAAAAGCTTTATCAAAACGTGGTGCTCCTTATGTTTGGGGAGCGAGCGGACCATCGACATTTGACTGTTCTGGTTTAGTATGGTGGACTCATGCGCAGTGCGGTATTAACTTTGGCCGTACCGATACACGTGGTCTCTCATCAATGGGATCAGCAGTCAGCTATGGTAACTTACAGCCAGGTGATGTCCTGATCTTCTCTTCAAATGGATCTTATAGCGGCATTCACCATACGGGTATTTATATTGGTAACGGCATGATGGTACATGCACCACATAGCGGGGCAACTGTTTCTGTTGTTACAGTCAGCAGTGGTTACTATAGAAATCAGTTCTATACAGCACGTCGTTTATATTAAGATGAAAAGCGGGTGACCCCCGCTTTTTTGCATGGAAACTTTGCAAGAAACATGGGATCAAAATATGCTTTCGTGCCAACTGTTTGAGAATAATGAAAGCGAGGGCAAAGTTTCCGAAAGGATGACTCCTTTCAGGATGATGATAACTTATCTGCAAATTATGTGATTTGAAAAATCGCATATAAAAAGGAAGAAAACGGATTTAAAGTGTTTTTATGCAAAAATGGAAATATATTCATGCGGCTTAAGTGATCGTGATAAAATAAATGCGTGGAAAAGGAGAGAGAAAAATGCATTATTTCGTATTAGATATTGGCGGCAGTTCTATTAAATATGCCTTAATGGATGAGCAGGCACAGTTTTTAGATCAGGGAAAGGTGCCTACCCCAGTGACCAGCTTAGAAGATTTATATCAGATGATTGAAGACTTAATGAAAGGTTACGACGATGTGGCTGGCGTAGGCATTTCCATGCC
>AUXO017772755.1_pt1 | contig 12817 bp, 9 predicted proteins | sample 768731 | NCBI WGS metagenome assembly AUXO01 (sample SAMN02715735, study PRJNA202380) | gut metagenome | biome: sheep rumen | host: Ovis aries | place: New Zealand: Palmerston North
GTAAAAAAAGAAATCAGAGGAAGATATAAAAAATCATTATTAGGTGTTGTTTGGACATTTTTAAATCCTCTTTTACAATTAGCTGTGTATGCGTTTATATTTCCATTAATATTAAAAACAACACAACCATACTATGTTATATTCGTTTGTGTTGGTTTAATTCCATGGACATTCTTTACAGCTACAATTGCACAATCAACATGGGCAGTTATTGGAAATGCTAATATTGTTAAAAAAGTATATTTCCCGAGGGAGATATTGCCGATATCTATTGTTACAAGTAATATGGTAACATTTCTAATATCAACAATAATAATTGTTATTTTCTGCTTAGTGTATGGTTTAGGTATTACTAAATATGTAATATTTTATCCATTAATACTAATCGTACAATACATATTCCAATTAGGAATATCTCTAATATTATCAGCAGTAACAGTATATTTTAGAGACTTAGAACATTTTGTTCAAATAGCTCTTATGCTACTATTCTATGCGACACCAATCGTATATGCAGGAAATACAATTCCTGAAGCATTTTCATTTATTATAAAATATAATCCAATGGCGCATATTATAAATGCATATAGAGATATATTCTATAATCAAACTAGACCTGATTTTGTTAGTTTAGGCATAGTATTGGGTGTATCTTTATTGTTAACAGTTATAGGATATTTTATATTTAAAAAATTACAAAAAGGATTTGCTGAAGAGCTATAGGAGGAAGAATAATGAAGAAGATAGCTGTTTTGATACCATGCTACAATGAGAGCAAGACAATAGAAAAAGTTGTTAAGGATTATAAGGAAGCTTTACCAGAAGCCGATATATATGTATATGACAACAATTCGAAAGATGGTACTGATGAAATAGCAAGAAAAGCTGGAGCAATTGTCAGATATGAAAGAAGACAAGGTAAAGGTAATGTTATTAGAACTATGTTTAGAGAGATTGATGCGGAATGTTATCTAATGATTGATGGAGATGATACATATCCTGTCGAGAACGCAAGAGAAATGTGCAATGCTGTCCTTAATGAAAAAATAGACATGGTTATAGGAGACCGTTTATCATCAACATATTTTCAAGAAAACAAAAGACCATTCCACAATGTTGGAAATAAGCTAGTTAGAGGTTTAATAAATAAACTATTTAAAAATAACATAAGAGATATTATGACTGGGTACAGAGCTTTTAGTTATCAATTTGTAAAATCGTTCCCTGTATTATCAAAGGGATTTGAAATTGAAACAGAGATGACAATACATGCTGTTGATAAGAATATGAACCTAAAAGAGATTTCTGTTCAATACAGAGATAGACCAGAAGGAAGCGTATCTAAATTAAATACGTATAGTGATGGCATAAAAGTATTAAAGACAATTGCGATGTTATGCAAGGAGTATAAACCAGGATTTTTCTTTAATACAATTGCAGCAATATTTTTGTTGTTTTCTCTAATTTTGGGAATTCCTGTTGTATCAGAGTATTTCCAAACAGGAGTTGTGCCAAGATTCCCATCGTTAATAGTATCTGGTATAAGCTTATTAATTTCAATATTACTTGTTATAACAGGAGTTATATTACAAGTAATTGCCAAGAAACATAAACAACTATTTGAAATTCAATTAAATCAGCTTAATATGCTAAAGGAGAAATAGTATGAGTATTAAAGAAATAATTAGCAAAAACAATGTAAAAAAAATATTAAATCTATTATTTGCAATACTTTCTGTGGGAGGTATTGCATATTATTTAATTATTGGCTCAACAGAGTACAGAGCCAATAACTTGATTTATATTCCATTCTTATGTATATACTACAAGTTGTATGTAAAAATAAATTATAAAGAAAAAAAGTTTATTTATTCATCTATATTGTCTGTAATTACATCTACAATAATGATTTTAGGAGCTCAACTTGAAAGATGTAATGATATTTTTTGGACTATATCGACATTAGCAAAAATTATCATGCTGATGTTTGCATTTATACCAATATACAACAATTTAATTAGCTTATTAGATAAAATTTCTAATGGGCCAGTTAGCTCTGAGGTTGAATTAAGTAAGAAAAATAAATTGATTATATTTGGAACACTGTTGTTTTTTGGAATATTGGGATTTTTAGCCTTATATCCAGGTTTATATGGGTATGATGCAGGTTATGAAATTATGCAAATGCAATTTGAAGATGTAACAATAACTACTCATTTTTCAGTAATATATTCATACTTCTTATATTGGTTTGTAAACTTAGGAAATACTATTTTCAATAGCTATACTATAGGATTCGCTATGTATAGTTTTGTGCAAATGTTTATAATGACATTTGTGACAGCAAAGATATGTATTTTTGTATACAAAGTAAGTCATAATAAAAAAATGCTGATATTATCAACTATTTTTTTCTGCTTATTTCCATTACACATAATAATGATGGTTTCTGCAGCACAAGATACTTTATTCTGTGGATTGCTAGCACTTGTATTAATTGAAATATACAATTTAGCAATGGAGACGGAAAATTTTTGGCACAAAATAATTAACCCAATAAAATTTATTATTTTGGCTCTATTACTATGTGTAGTCAGAAACAACGGATTATATATTTTGTTAGTGCCAGCTGTATTAACAATTTTCTTTATAAAGAAGTATAAATTCAGAAGTATAGCTTTATATGCAATAGCAATAGCTTTATTTTTTGTTTACAAAGGCCCTATATTGAAAAAAATGAATGTTGTTGAGGTAGATACAATTAGAGAAATGTCAAGTGTACCATGTCAACAGATAGCAAGATCATATATTTATAAAAATGAAGTATATTCAGAAGATGAAAAAGCTTTAATAGAAAAAGTTTTTGCTTATAGGCAGGGAGAATTATTTCAATATTATACTGTTAATCAATCCATATCAGATAGTGTTAAAGCAACAATGAATGAGACTTTTGTTAAAGAAAATAGTAGTGAAGTTATCAAATTATATGTTGACAATTTGATTGAAGATCCAGAAAATTATGTTGAAGGTTTTCTATTTAACAGTTTAGGTTTCTGGTATCCTGATAAAAAGTACCCAGATTCCAGAATTTATCATCCATATATAGAATATGACATGCTTGAAGCAAAAAAATGGAATGAAAGATATGTAGAGATTGAAAGAAGTTCAAAGATTCCTTTGTATGATAAGGCTTTAAACTTAATTGTAGGAAAAAATTACTGGAATAATATTCCAGTTATATCATCAATATTCGCATGCGGAACGTATTTCTTATTATTAGTATTTGCATTCTTCTACGTAATATATAAGAAAAAAATGAGATTATTATATGTGTTAAGCTTATTATTTGCATATTATTTAACATTATTACTATCACCGGTTTGTATATTTAGATATTGCTATGCACTTGTTTTATGTGCTCCAGTTATTATTGCAGCATTGATTAGAAAAGATGAACAACGTTAACGATTGGATTATTTTTCTATTGAAATAAGTGTGTTGTTTTGTTTATAATTGAAGTATAAAAAGGGTGAAATTATACATATGATCCAAATAAGAAAACGAACTTTAAATATTCGTATAATATGTGGCAATACACGAATTCTGGCAAGGTACCAGGAATAAAAGGCGATGTTGATATTGATATAAGATATTAAAAATAGCTTATAAGAGTTATAGCTAAGAAAGGAATAAAGATGAGAAAGATTTCGGTAATAATTCCAATGTTTAATGAGCAAGAAGTTGTAGATGAGTGCTATAAGAGATTGTCTTCAATACTAAAATCATTAGTAGAATACGACTATGAAATGATTATCATTAATGATGGAAGTAAGGATAATACATACAATATGGTTCACAAAATTGCACAGGCAGATAAGAAAGTAAAGGCTCTATCTTTTTCTAGAAATTTTGGACATCAAGTGGCTGTGACTGCAGGTCTAAAATATTCTACAGGAGATGCAGTATTAATTATTGATGCTGATTTACAAGATCCACCAGAGCTGATTCCTGATATGATTAAATTGTGGGAACAAGGCTACGATGTTATCTATGGAAAGAGAAAATCTAGAGCTGGAGAATCACCTTTTAAACTATTTACAGCAAAGATGTTTTATAGGACATTGAATTCGTTATCTAATGTCGAAATTCCAAAAGATACAGGAGATTTTAGGCTTGTAGATAAAAAAGTTGTAGATATTATTAATGAACTACCTGAACATAATAAGTTCTTAAGAGGTTTATTCAGTTGGGTAGGTTATAAGCAAATTCCATTTGAATATGAACGTAAAAAAAGATTTGCTGGAAAAACAAAATATCCATTAAGAAAGATGTTAAAACTGGCAGGAGATGGAATCATTAGTTTTTCAAACAAGCCACTAAAGCTTGTAGGATGTTTGGGATTGTTTAGTATTGTTATATCGATAATACTATTGGTATATGCATTAATATCATATTTCTGTAATTTAAATGACATATCTTCTGGTTGGACATCACTAATGATCGGAATAACTTTCTTTGCTGGTGTACAATTATTTTCATTATGGATTATGTCAGAGTATATTGGTCGAATATATGATGAAGTAAAGCAAAGACCGCAGTTTATTATCGATAAAAAAATAAACATTGAATAAATAAAGAAAAAGGATTTCCAAAAAGGAAAATCCTTTTTTTGTTAGGTAAAACTAATTGCATTAAATGTAGTAAAAATATTGCTTGTAAATAAATTTAGATATATAATAACACCGTTAGTAATACATGAAAGAGGAGGTATTTTTATGGCAATTTTATTACCAGGTGGTGCAGGCTACATTGGAAGTCATACAGCAGTTGAATTACTAAATTCAGGAAAAGAAATAGTTATCATAGATAACTTTTCAAATAGTAAACCAGAAGTATTAGATAAGATTAAAAAAATTACAGGAAAAGATTTTAAATTTTATGAAATAGATTATAAAGATAAAGAGGCACTTGATAAAGTATTCTCTGAAAATTACATAGAAGCTGTAATCAATTTTGCAGGATACAAGGCAGTTGGTGAGTCAGTTCAAAAACCAATTGAATATTATGAGAATAATATTGGCGGTTGTTTAGCTCTATTAGATGTAATGAGAAAGTATAATTGTAAAAAGTTTATATTTAGTTCATCCGCAACTGTATATGGAGACCCAGAAGTTATTCCAATCACAGAAGAATGTAAGGTTGGAGGAACAACAAATCCTTATGGAACAACAAAATTATTCATTGAACAAATATTAAAAGATATATATGTATCTGATAATACAATGGATATATGTATATTAAGATACTTTAATCCTGTTGGAGCACATTCAAGCGGATTAATTGGTGAAGAACCACAAGGCATACCAAATAACTTAATGCCTTATATTGTAAGAGTTGCAGCAGGAATATTACCAGAATTATCAGTATTTGGTGATGATTACGATACTCCAGATGGAACAGGTGTAAGAGATTATATACATGTAGTTGATTTAGCTAAAGGACATGTTAAAGCTTTAGAAAAAATTGATAAAGAGAATCAAGGACTATACATATATAACCTTGGAACAGGAACTGGATATAGCGTTTTAGATATGGTTAAAGCTTTTGAAAATGCTACTGGAAAAAAAGTTAAATATAAAATAACTGGACGTAGAGCTGGGGATATTGCTACATGTTATGCTGACCCTAAAAAAGCTGAAGAGGAACTTGGTTGGGTAGCTGAAAAAACACTTGAAGACATGTGTAAAGACTCATGGAACTATATCCAAAACAATAAATAGTATTTTTTTTTGGAGTTTATATAGTGAATAAAAAAATTAAATTTATTATTGAAATATCAATAATTGGAATGATTGTTTTTTTTATTAATACATTTTTGTTTCAATTGTGCTTTGTAAGAGGCGAATCAATGACACCAACATTAAAGGATAAACAAGTATTGATAGCAAAAAAATTTAATTTACAAATTAAAAAAAATGATATTGTTGTTGTGAAAACAGGGGGCAAAGTAATAATAAAAAGAGTAGTCGGTACACCTAATGACAGAATTAATATTATAGATGGTTATCTATATGTTAATGGAGAGAAGTTTGATGATAAGTACATTCAAGATTATGGAGATATGAATGGTGAAATCACCTTAAAGTCAAATGAGTATTTTATATTAGGTGATAATAGAAATGCGAGTATTGATAGCAGATTTAATGAGATTGGGATAATAACTAAAAAAAATATAATTGGAAAGATTTTTTTTTAGGAAGGAGAATAGAGGTATGCAAGCGTTAATGTTAGCAGCAGGAATGGGAAAAAGATTAGGAAAGTATACAAAAAATAACACAAAATGTATGCTTGAAGTAGATGGAAAAACTCTTATAGAAAGAGCTACAGAGGCATTATTAGATGCTGGAATAAAAAGATTTGTAATGGTAGTTGGATATAGAGGAGAAAATGTTAAAAAGTATATTTTAGAAGAATGTAAAAATCCAAGAATGAAAGAAATGGAATTTATATTTATTGATAATGATGTATACGATAAGACTAATAATATCTATTCTTTATATATGGCAAAAGAAGAGCTAGAGAAAGATGATACAATCTTATTAGAATCAGACTTAATTTATGATCCGGTTTTAATAAAGAGATTAGTTGATTCAAAGAAACCAAACTTAGTTTCAGTTGCAAAGTACGAACAATGGATGGATGGAACTGTTATTAAGATTGATGATAATAATAGTATAATAGAATTTATTGAAAAAAGTGGATTTAATTATGATGAGATTGATAAATATTATAAAACTGTTAATGTTTATAAATTTAGCAAAGAGTTTTCTAAAAAAGAATTTAATCCGTTTCTTGATGCATATATAAAAGCATATGGAGAAAATGAGTATTATGAACTTGTTTTAAAGATTATTGCACATTTATCAAGAAGTCAACTTGAAGCACTTGATGTGTCTGATATAGATTGGTATGAAATTGATGATGCACAAGATTTGGACATTGCTACATGTATTTTCTCTAAAGGAAAAGAAAGATTAAAGAATTTCCAAAAGAGATATGGTGGTTATTGGAGATTTGAAGGGTTACTTGATTATTGCTATTTAGTAAATCCATATTATCCACCAAAGAAAATGATGGAAAAAATAAACTATTTTTCGACAAACCTTATAACACAGTATCCATCTGGTATGGCAACTCAATGTATAAATGCTGGCAGATTATTTGGTGATGTAGAAGAAAGTTACTTATGCGTTGGAAATGGTGCAGCAGAGCTTATTAACACATTAGGTAGAATTCTAAAAGGAAAAATGTATGTTTCTAAGTCTGTGTTTAACGAGTATATTAGATGTTTTGAAAATTGTGAATTAAATATTTTTGATATGAGCAAAAATGATTATAATTTTGATATTAAAGAAATAAAGGATAATATATCTAAGAATGATATTATCTGTCTAGTTAATCCAGATAATCCAACAGGTGCATATATAAAATATGACGAAATTATGTCTATTATTGAAGAATGCAATAAGGAAGACAAGTATATTATTATCGATGAGTCTTTTGTTGATTTTGCTGAAAAGGATATAAGATACTCATTGATAACAGATTATATTTTAAGCAAATATAAAAAATTGATAGTAATCAAGAGCATTAGTAAATCTTATGGAATTCCAGGATTAAGATTGGGAGTTTTGGCAACAAGCAACGAAGAACTCATGAAAGAAATAAAGAAATATGCTTCAATTTGGAATATTAATTCATATGGAGAGTATTTCTTACAGATAGCCAATTTATATAAAAAGGATTATATAGCTGCTTGTGATAAAATTGCGGAAGAAAGAGCTCGTTTTATTAAATGCTTAAAGAAAATAAAAGAGATAAAAGTATATGATTCTGAAGCAAACTATGTATTATGTAATTTAAACAATATCGACTCAACAATAGTTGCAGAAAAGTTGATTGATGAAAATATTTTTATTAAGGATCTTAAGACAAAAGATGCATTCAAAGGTTTAAATTATATCAGACTTGCAGTAAGAACTGAGGAAGAAAATAATAGATTGGTAGATGCAATGAATGATATTATTAAAAAGATGTAAACGGGAGAATGGGGGAGTAATAAAATGAAAAAACTAATTCCAGCATTTATAGTTGCGATATTAAGTGGTTTTATGTTTTTTATATATGAGCCAATTACAATGTATGCTACAAATGTGAGTGACTTTTGGTTTGATATATATACAATGATTAAACCAACCATGCTACTTTTTGTAGGATATGTTTTTTGTATGGTGCTTGGATTTATAATTGTATATTTGATTAACAAAAAATTTTCTAGCAAATTATATGTATACAAAGGCCTAGTTTTAATAGCTTTTGCTGCAGTTATAATTTTTTATATTCAAGGTAATTTCCTTATTAAGACTTTACCATCATTAGATGGTAGTTTGATAAGATGGGATATACATTTAAAAGATACTGTAATTAGTACACTATTAGTATTTTTAACTTTTGCAATTGTGGGTATAACAACCTATAAGTTTAAATATGATAAAGTAGCTAAAGTTTATTCTTTTATAATGTGTGCTATTTTTATAATGCTAACAACATCTTTTATAAGTACATTAACTAAAGAGGGTGTTTGGAGTAAAAAAGATAGAATTGTTGTATTAACAAATGCAAACATTAATAATGCTTCAACAAATACAAATTTCTATATATTAGTAGTAGATTCTGTTGATTCAACAGTTTTTGATAAGGTATTAACAGAAAGTGATGAATATGCGGATACATTTAAAGATTTCACATATTATCCTGATACAATGTGTACATATAGATTTACAAGAGATACAATTCCATATATTTTCTATGGAACACCAAACAAAAATGAAACAGAATTTAATGAATACTATAATAAGGCATTTGATAACTCAAAGCTAATTAGTTATCTTAAGTCTAATGATTATCAAATAAATATGTATGAGTATGATTTTAGATGGACCAATGAAAATTCTAATGCTGTAGACAACATAAATGTATTAAATAAAACAATGGACATTAAGGCATATCTAAAAGAAGTGGCAAAATATGATTTATTTAAGTACTTACCATATCCATATAAAATGTTTTCACGTATAGATAACCTTGACTTTGGCAATTGTCAAGTAAGCGAAGAGGGTGACAAGTTCTCATGGGATGACAAGGATTTTTATGACAATATATTAAGTTCAGACATTCAAAAGATTAATGACAAATGCTTTAATTTTGTACATTTAGAGGGAGCACATACACCATTTAATTATGACGAAAATTTAAATTTACTTGAAAAAGAAGATGGAAAGTATGAGCAAAAGGTTGTGGCAACATTAAAAGTTATAAATAAATATATAGAGAGACTTAAAGAATCTGGCGTGTATGACAACTCAATTATTATTGTTATGTCTGATCATGGATATGATTTTGAGCCTGGGCAAGAAAGACAAAATCCAATGTTTTATGTTAAAGGTTTAAATGAACATCATGATATGGTCAGATCAGATAAACCGGTTTCATATGCAGATTTAAATCAAATATATGAAGAGCTTCTAGCAGGAAAAACTAGCGAAGAGATTCTTTCAAATATTGATTATAATAGAAAAAGAATACTATTATGGTACAACTATAATGAAGAAGATCATATGGTTGAATATGAACAAAATGGACGTGCATGGGAAGAAGAAACTCTTGTGCCAACAGGGAAGGAATATAACAGATAATAGGAGAAAAAGATGTTTTTAGTAAGTATATTAGGAAATATAATGCAATTTTGTTACAACTTATTTGGTAATTATGGTTGGGCAATAATATTATTTACTATTTTTAGTAAAATTGTTTTATTACCAGTTACAATATGGGTACAAATCAATTCAATTAAGATGGTAAAAATGCAACCTGAGATTAATCAGATTAAAATTAATTATTTTGGTGATAAAGATAGAATTGCAGAGGAACAAACAAAGTTATATAAAAGAGAAAAATATAATGCTTTTGTTTCTTTAATACCATTAATAGTTCAAATATTATTGTTACTTGGACTTGTTGAGGTTATTAACCATCCGCTAACATATATAGCAAAAACTGATAGTAATATTACAACAGAACTTATTAATGTGGCCCTAGCTAATGATGAAAATTTAGATTCTGAATCTTCTTCATTAGAGTTGACTGTAGTTGAAGATATCAAAAATGAAAGAAATATAGACAAGTATTCTGAAAAAATTGATAATGATCAAATGGAAAAAATTAAAGGAATAAATCTAAATTTCTTTGGATTTGATATGGGATGGATTGCAACTAGAGAAAAAGGAATAGCGATTCTTATTCCAATTATTGCAGGAATAAGTGCTCTTATAATGTGCGTTGGACAAAATATGATGAATGTTCTACAGGCTGAACAATCAAAGACAAATCAATGGGGAATGCTTATTCTATCAGTTGGCTTATCGTTATATTTAGGTGCCTTTGTACCAGCAGGAGTTGGTCTGTATTGGACGGCAAGTAACCTACTAGCGGTACTACAACAATGGTTATTAAATATATTTATTAATCCGAAAAAACATGTAAATTATGAAGAGCTGGAGAGGACTAATAAACAATTAAAGGAGCTTGAAGATCTTAATAAAGATGGTCAAAAGAGAACTAAAGAGCAAAAGAAGAAAGAAAAGGATGATTACAAGAGATTCTTTTCAATTGTTAATAAACATTTAGTTTTCTACTCAGAGAGCAATGGATTTTATAAATATTACAAAGGAATAATAGAATATCTATTAAAGAATACTAATATTGTTATTCACTATATTACAAGTGACTACAATGATAAGATATTCGAGATGGAAAAAGAGAATAGCCAAATAAAAGCATATTATATAGAAGAAAAAAAATTAATTACACTTATGATGAAAATGGATGCAGATGTTGTTGTTATGACAATGCCAGATATTCAAAATTATCATATTAAACGTAGCTATGTAAGAAAAGATATTGAATATATTTATATTCCACATGGTATGGATAGCTTAAACCTAACAATGAGAAAAGGTTCTATGGATCATTATGATACAGTATTTACTACAGGTAAGTACCAAAAAGAAGAAGCTGAAAAGACAAATGAAGTTTATAAAATCCAAAACAGAAAAATTGTGGAGTGGGGATATACACTTCTTGATGGTATGATTAAGGACTATAAACAAAATACAGAGGAGAGCAAAGATACAACAGTTCTAATTGCTCCATCATGGCAAAAGGATAATATAATTGACTTATGCCTTGAAGATATACTAGATAGTATGAAAGATTCTGAGTACAAAGTAATTGTAAGACCTCATCCACAGCAAGTTAGACGTATGAAAGATAAGTTTGATAATATGAAAGAACAATACAAAGATAATAAAAACATTGAGATTCAAACTGATTTCTCTTCAAATAATACTGTATTTAATGCTAGTTTAATGATTACAGATTGGTCTGGTATTGCATATGAATATGCATATACAACAAAGAAACCAGTACTATTTGTTGATACCCCAATGAAAATCATGAATCCAGATTATGAAAAAATTGGAGTTGAGCCAATTAATATATGGTCAAGACATGTTGTAGGAGAATCAATTCCAGTTGAAGAATGTAAAAATATAAAAAGTGTTGTTGAAAAAATCTTAAAAGAAAAAGATGATTACAAAGAAAAGATTGAAAAGCTAGTTAATGAAGGTGTATATAACATAGGCAAGAGCGATGAAGTAGGTGCTAACTATATTATAGAGGCAATACAAAACAAAATAAATGAAAGAAAGAAGGAAGAACAATGAAAAAAATAGTTTTAAAAGTATTTTCAATTATGTTTTTTGCAGTATGTTTTACTGTACTATTTAGCATGAATGCTATGGCTTATATTGATCCATCTGTTATGACATATGCTATCCAAGCAATAGCAGGTATTGCAATAGCAATTGGTGCTGCAATTGGTATGTATTGGAGAAGTGCTAAAAAGAAAATAAGTAAAAAATTGGGTGTTGACGAGAATAAAAACAAAGAGGTAGAAGCTGATGAAATAGTTGTTAACAAACAAGAAAAAAAAGATAATATTGTACAATAATACAAGAATAGTAAAAAAGCTTATCGGAAGATAAGTTTTTTTATTATGTTTTTTATTGTTGTTATTTTTTTTGTTTGATCCATTAAATTTACCAAAAGATGAAGGAAGATCATAAAAAAGGAAAAGAATATGAGGATAAAGCTAATATTAGTGTAATGAAAAAATACTTTAAAATAATAATAGAAGCTTGGATTACATCCGAGCTTCTATTATTATTTCCCTTATCTTTTATTTTGATCTTTCTTTTTTTATTTTACGATTTTTTTCAAAATAAACCTTATTGTATCTTTATTCATAATAACTGCATATCCAATAGCAAATAATAACGCTCCAAGTTTAAAGAATATACTACCAGAATAATATGCAAGGAACACAACAATTGTAGTTAGAATTGTTATATTTAAATCTTTAGAATGCTTTAAATTAACAAGTTCATATATCTTTTTCTTTCTATAAACATATAAGAATACAGAAGAAATAAGTGTTGAAATTGCTGCTGCATATATTCCAAATAATTTTATAAAGATTAAGTTAATAGCTAAGTTTATAACAGCAGCTACCAAAGTAGTAGAGCCAATAATTTTTGTTTGTTTATATGCACTAAATATACCACCATAGAAACTTGCCATATTAGAAAAATATACAGAAAATACTAGTATTGGAATGTATAAATATGCTTCAGAATAG
>AUXO011360725.1_pt1 | contig 12816 bp, 12 predicted proteins | sample 768731 | NCBI WGS metagenome assembly AUXO01 (sample SAMN02715735, study PRJNA202380) | gut metagenome | biome: sheep rumen | host: Ovis aries | place: New Zealand: Palmerston North
GGTATGGGCATCGGCATCAGCGAGTCAATTCCTAAAGAAGGCGGGGTGGGTTTTGACAAAGCCCTCAATTATATGCAGTTCAAACCTGGCGAGAAACTTCTGGGTAAGAATGTTGACTATGTGTTCCTCGGTGCCTGTACCAACGGTCGTATAGAAGATTTCCGTGCGTTTGCTTCTATCGTGAAGGGAAGGAAGAAGGCCGACAACGTTATCGCTTGGCTTGTTCCAGGCTCATGGGCTGTTGACCGTCAGATACGTCAGGAAGGTCTCGACAAGGTGCTCGAGGATGCCGGCTTCGCCATACGTCAGCCGGGCTGTTCCGCTTGTCTCGCGATGAACGACGACAAGATACCTGCAGGTAAACTCAGTGTTTCTACATCTAACCGTAATTTTGAAGGGCGTCAGGGGCCTGGAGCACGAACAATACTCGCCTCACCCTTGGTTGCGGCTGCCGCTGCAGTAACAGGTGTTATCACAGATCCGAGAGAGTTGATTTAATTGATAATAGATAATCGACAATTTAACAATGGCTAAACAGAAATTCAATATAATCACAAGTACTTGCGTACCACTTCCATTGGAGAATGTAGATACCGATCAGATTATACCGGCACGATTCCTCAAGGCAACTACACGTGAGGAGAAGTTTTTTGGCGACAATCTGTTCCGTGACTGGCGTTATAATGCTGACGGAACACTGAACAGCGACTTTGTGCTCAACGATCCAAAATACGACGGAAGCGTAATCCTCGTGGCAGGAAAAAACTTTGGCAGTGGCTCCAGCCGTGAGCATGCGGCATGGGCTATCGCTGGATATGGATTCAGGGTTGTAATCAGCTCTTTCTTTGCAGATATCCACAAGAACAACGAACTGAACAATTTTGTGCTTCCGGTGGTTGTGAGTGAGGACTTCCTGGCTGAACTTTTCAGCAGCATCAGTGACAATCCTAAGATAGAAGTAGAGGTAGATTTGCCTCGTCAGACTGTCACCAACAAGGCTACCGGACGTAGCGAGCATTTTGATATCAATGGATATAAGAAGCATTGTCTTATCAACGGCCTCGACGACATTGACTTCTTAGTACAGAATCAGGCAAAGACAGAAGAGTGGGAGAGAAAAGAATTGAGATAATGGACTGTACGCTGCGCGATGGCGAGCAGACCAGTGGTGTGTCTTTTCTTCCACATGAGAAGCTCGTCATTGCTCGCATGCTCCTCAGCAAGGTTAATGTTGACCGTATCGAGGTGGCCAGTGCAGGTGTATCGGAAGGTGAACGTGAGGCGGTGAGAATGATTTGCCGCTACGCACGCCAGATAGGTAAAGGGGAGAGGGTCGAGGTGCTCGGTTTCGTTGATGGCCGACACAGCGTTGATTGGATAGCTGGTTGTGGCTGTCGAGTGATGAACCTCCTTGCCAAAGGCTCGCAGAAACACTGTATGCAACAGCTCGGAAAGACCCCTGAACAGCATATTTCAGATATTCTCGAGACTATCGGCTATGCCATAGAAAGCGGTATCAGCGTCAACCTGTATCTTGAAGACTGGTCGAACGGCATGAAAGATTCGCCCAAGTATGTGTATCAGATGGTCGATGCCTTGAAAGACTGCGGTGTACAGCGCTTTATGTTGCCCGACACCCTTGGCATCATGAACCCATTGCAGGTTATAGAATATTTCAGAAAGATGCGCCGTCGCTATCCCAATGTGCATTTTGATTTCCATGCCCACAACGACTACGACCTTGCCGTGAGTAATTCGCTTGCTGCAGTGCTTGGCGGAGTGCGTGGACTGCATGTAACGGTCAACGGGCTTGGCGAACGCTGTGGCAATGCTCCTTTGGCAAGTGTACAAGCAATACTGAAGGACCAGTTTCATGCAGTAACAAGCATTGATGAGAGTCAACTTAACGACATCAGCCATCTGGTTGAGGGATACAGCGGCATTGCCATCGCACCAAATCAGCCTATCGTGGGTGATAATGTGTTTACGCAAGTTGCCGGAGTTCATGCCGACGGTGACACCAAGAACAAGCTATACTACAATGATCTTGTTCCCGAGCGTTTCGGACGTAAGCGCGAGTATGCCCTTGGCAAAAACAGTGGCAAGGCGAATATCGCAAAGAATCTGGAAGAACTCGGACTTGAACTGACCCCGGAACAGACGCGCCGTGTGACACAGCGTATAACAGAACTTGGCGACAAGAAAGAAATCGTAACGCAGGAGGACTTGCCGTATATCGTCAGCGACGTCTTGAAACACGATGCTCCAGAAGATAGGGTGAAACTCGTAAGCTATGTCGTATCAACAGCCTACGGACTGAAACCGGGAGCTAACATCAAGGTGGAAATCAACGGGCGACAGTATGAGGCAGCTGCAACGGGCGACGGACAATATGATGCCTTTGTGAAAGCGCTACGTTATATCTATCGGAAATATCTTGGGCGGACATTCCCCATACTCCATAATTATGTGGTGAGCATACCTCCCGGTGGCCGTACCGACGCTCTTGTACAGACGATAATCACATGGAACGACAACGGTCATCTTATACGCACGCGAGGGCTTGATGCCGACCAGACCGATGCTGCCATCAAGGCAACATTCAAGATGCTTAATATCTTCGAGGAGAAGCAGTGAAAAACGAAAGAAAAAATCCGATTTATTTCGATAAGTCGGATTTTTAATGTACCTTTGCGACATGGATAAGAACATATTGCTTTCTGAACTTAATGAGAGCCAGCGCCAGGCTGTGGAGTATTGCGACGGAGCGCAACTCGTCATTGCAGGTGCTGGTTCGGGCAAGACCCGAGTGCTGACATATAAGATAGCTTTTCTGTTGGAAAGTGGCTTGAAACCGTGGAACATCCTCGCACTGACCTTTACCAACAAGGCAGCACGCGAGATGAAAGACCGTATAGGAAAGCTCGTGGGAAAAGAACGCGCACAGAGGCTCAACATGGGTACCTTCCACTCTGTATTCTCACACATACTGAGAGCAGAGGCAGAGAAAATTGGGTTCAATTCTAATTTTACAATATATGATGCATCCGACTCTGCGTCGCTGGTAAAGTCGATAATCAAAGAGATGGGACTCGACGACAAAGTATATAAGGGCTCAGCCGTGGCAGCACGTATCAGTATGGCAAAGAACCATTTGCTTTCGCCACGGGACTATATCGGCTCTACTATGATGCAAGACGACCGCCAGATGAAGCGTGACAAACTGCAGGCTGTATATGCAAGGTATGTTGACCGATGTCGCCAGGCAAATGCCATGGACTTCGACGACCTACTTGTATATACTTGGAAATTGTTCCGCAACCATGATGATATAAGGCGGAAATATGTACAGCGCTTTCACTATGTGCTCGTAGATGAGTATCAGGACACAAACTTCGTACAGCAGGAAATTGTGATGCAGTTGACAAAGGAACATCAGCACGTATGTGTGGTCGGGGACGATGCGCAGAGCATATATAGTTTTCGTGGAGCAAATATCGACAATATTCTGACATTCAACGAGGCATACGACAATGCCCGGCTCTTTAAGCTGGAACAGAACTACCGAAGTACACAGCTTATAGTGAAGGCTGCAAACAGTCTGATAAGCAAGAACAAACGGCAGATACCGAAAGATGTTTTCAGCCGCAACGAGCATGGAGAGCGCTTGAAACTCTCCGAAGCATACAGCGACAAAGAAGAGGCGATTATAGTGGCAAAAAACATTGAAGAAATCCGGCGTGTCGAGCACTGCGAATATAGTGACTTCGCCATCCTATACCGCACCAATGCACAGAGCCGAACGTTCGAGGAGGAACTGCGCAAGCGTGGTATGCCTTACAAAATCTACGGTGGACTGAGTTTCTATCAGCGCAAAGAGATAAAAGATGTGATTGCATATTTCAGACTTGTGGCAAACAAAGACGACGAGGAAGCTTTCAAGCGTATCGTCAACTATCCCACACGCGGCATCGGGGCAACGACTGTAAACAAAATCATCGAAGGAGCAAACCGCTACGGAGTGAGCCTATGGCAGATAATAGAGCAGCCTGGATTATTTCCGATAGGACTATCCAAGACGACCTATACGAAACTTGACAGTTTCCGCCAGATGATTGCTGGATGGGCGGAGCGCATGGATACCGACGATGCATACACACTCGGACACGATATTATAATAAGCAGTGGAATAAGTCGCGACTTATATTCGGGTAAGGCTCCTGAGGACATCTCGCGTCAGCAGAATCTGGAGGAATTTCTCAACAGCCTACAAGACTTTGTACAGACACGTCGAGAAGAGAGTGGTGAAGAACACACTTACATCAGCGACTTCCTACAGGAAGTGGCATTGCTGACCGACCTCGACAGCGACAAGAGCGAAGATATACCAAAGGTGACGCTGATGACCATTCACAGTGCTAAGGGACTTGAATTTCCTACAGTGTTCGTTGTCGGACTTGAGGAGAACATATTTCCCTCGCCACTAAGTACCAACTCGATGCGCGACTTGGAAGAGGAACGCCGCCTGCTCTACGTAGCCATTACGCGTGCGGAGAAACATTGCTTTCTGACTTGTGCACAGAACCGCTTCCGCTATGGACGCATGGAGTACGATACTCCTTCAAGATTCATCATGGACATCGACCAGACACTAATCGAGCGAGCCGAGCATTATTCCTTACGAGCGAGCCGGCCGGCTAATCGCTGGGAGCAGAACCCAAGGCCCGTAGCAACACAGTTCCGAGCAGACCCTAAACCACGTATAGTGGCTCCGAGAAAGGAAGAATATTCTGTTGACCCCTTCTCCGACGGATTCAAACGGCAGCTTAGCATTGCTAACGGGAGACAACGTCCTACGACACCCACCCATGGCGAAGAATGTGCCATTAACGAAGGTGCTACCGTGGAACATCAGCGCTTCGGAATAGGAACAGTGGTGAAGGTAGAGGGCACGGGTGAGAACAGGAAAGCAACTGTAGAGTTCCGAAATGTAGGGACGAAACAACTGCTGTTAAAATTTGCAAAGCTCAGAATAGTGTGATTATAATTCAGACAGCTTCTAATAAGTCAAGAAACTTTTTACAGCTAAAGTGCCTCATCGTCTGGACGTTCCGGACGATGGGGCATCTTTGGCAGATGACGCTTGCGACGAATGTAGTCGGCTTTACGCTGTTCGTATTCGACGTAATGTCGTTCAAGGAAATTATCGGCCATCAACGTACTAATCCTTTCTGAAACGGTTGTAAATGACATATAGCTTCACAGGGTCGTGATTGGGATCGCCTGCCTTTACCAAACGGCAACTCGATAATCCCATTTCATTGCTTATCGAAGCTGTTGTTGTACTCGTCGAGCTGCTTGTCTTGCGGGTTACTGGTATGAGCAACACTTTGTTCCAATTGGGAGAGGAGCTACGATTATGGTACATTTGAACAATAAGAGGAGCTATATTGTTGAACGTATAACAGTTCTTTGAATCGAGGGTTGCTATAAACGAGTTCAGGTTGTTCTCGATGCTCTTCTTCTCGAAAAACGGTATCATACTGTCAACAGGAAGCATAAGAACCGACGTTGGAGCACTAATGCGCGAAGCTTCGTCGCGCTGATTGTACTTCTGGAATGAAATTTCAACAAGGCTGAGCGAATCGCGTGTGTGGTTGTGCATAACCTCTTCGATAGGCAGTGTAACCTCGGTAAACACTCCGGCCGGAGTCTTGAGATAAGTGCATAGAGTGTCCTCGGCAACAAGACGGTGAATCTGGGCTGTGTCGTTCTTGATAGTATTGGTAATCATTACCTCTTCAGTGCCGGAGAGGGTAACTATCTGGTTTTGATGGCCTACTAACGAATCGCCTACGGTCTTGGCATATTTGATATGGAACAGCAACTCTGTGGTATATACTTTCGACATCACTCCCGTGCCGTCAGTAGTCTTGATATAAAATCCGGGAAGAACATATTGGTTGAACTCGTAGTTGTTGGTGAAATAGTGAGGATTTGCCTTGTATGACTCGTAGAAATAATGTCCGATATTGTTGTATTTACGGTAGCTGCCGTCGGCATTTTTCTTATAATAGGGCTTGTTGAGTGGAATCCTAATGTAGCTCAGATTGGTACCATCGATAATTTTCGACCGTTCCTTGGCACTAAGCGTAAGGTCGAGTGGGGTATAGGTCTTTCTCACCACAAGCGCGGAATCATCGTTGCGAAGCAGTTGTTCCTCCTCGGGGTCAAAGTCGGAATAGTAGTTCAGCTTCTCATACACTGGAGTCTCAAGTTCGTGTAGTTCCAGCTGCATTGGGTTAAGTGAGTCGCCGATATAGCTCAGACAGTAGATGTTGGCATAGCAGCTGTCAATGGCCGGAGTGCCATCGGAATTGAACACCACCGATAGGTTTTCTTCGGCAAGAGCTTTGGAGCTGAAATATGAATCGAACATATCAGGCATTACATGAAACTGAGTGGTATAGTTGCACGTAACGTAAGAATTAGTTTCAGAATCCTTGACCCGACCGAGATAGCCATATTGCGACAATGCCAAGACGGAATCGTGGACTACCGAACATGTATGCTTTACAACGATGGTAGTGTCGAACACATCTACCAGATCGATTTGATTAGTAAGTGAATTGCCTATCGTTTCTGTTGTATCATCACATGATGCAAACACCAATGCTGCCAGCATGATGATTGCCCAAAATTTTGTCTTTATCATTTAGGTATTTTCCTGTATGTTTATTCTCCACATATTGTGTTATAGAAAGTTTCGTAGGCAGGCCCGAAGTCGTCACCGGGATATTTCAGCAATGGGATGTTCTGCTCAACAGCATATTCCGACAATTGTGAGTTCACTTCATTGTCGGCTTCGATAACACCGTCGGAATAATCGATGGCAAGTTTGCCAAGTTCGTTGAAGTCAAAGTTGTCATTATATTTTTCAAGGAGTTCTGCCTTTGCCTCGCGAAACTCAAGGCATTTCTTGAAGTTTGTTCCGAAATCCTGGCTGATGCTCTTTGTAAAGAGCGATGTTACAACCTTTACGTCAGCAAACGACGGCTCGTCGTGATAGGCGGTCTTGATGTATAGAGGAACAACCGCGCTCATCCATCCCTGACAATGCACAATGTCAGGAGTCCAGCGTAGCTTCTTTACTGTCTCAAGAACTCCACGGGCAAAAAATATGGCACGTTCACCGTTATCGGGATAGTCAATGCCCGACTCGTCGGCTGTCATCTTGCGCTTTGAGAAGTAGTCGTCGTTATCAATAAAATAAACCTGCACTCGCGACTGCTGTATAGATGCTACCTTTATAATTAGCGGATGGTCGGTGTCGTTGATAATGAGATTCATTCCCGAAAGACGGATAACCTCGTGCAACTGACCGCGACGCTCATTGATGGTACCCCATTTGGGCATGAAGGTACGAATCTCATGATTATTGTCCTGTATCACTTCAGGCAGACGACGACCCATGAGTGACAAGTTATTGTCAGGAACATAGGGAGAAATTTCTTGGTTTATGAATAATATTTTTTTTGCCATAATACAACTTTTATTCCGTGCAAAGTTACGAAAAATATTTGATATTTTTGCAAAACAATCAGATTTTTAGAATTTTTAGCCTCTTTTGGGGCATATTTTTGCAATATTTCTTTCATATTTGACAAAAAAGTTGTTATTTTGCACCCCAAAATAAAACATTAGAGAAAGAATGAAAATATTCCGAAAGATTGTTGACCTTCAAAACGAACTGTTTGAAGACAGAAAACAGGGTAAGGTCATCGGACTCGTACCTACCATGGGAGCCCTTCATGAAGGACATGCCTCGTTGGTGAGACGAAGCGTCAGGGATAACGACATCACTGTAGTTTCTGTGTTCGTCAATCCGACACAGTTCAACGACAAAAACGACCTTAAAAACTATCCACGTGACCTTGACTCCGACTGCCGGTTGCTGGAGCAGTGCGAAGCTGACTACGTATTTGCACCGGATGTAGCGGAAATGTATCCGGTGCCAGACAACCGACATTTCGAGTATCCGCCCGTATCGACTGTTATGGAGGGGGCACATCGTCCAGGCCATTTCAACGGAGTATGCCAAGTGGTAAGCCGACTTTTCTACATCGTACGTCCGCAGAAAGCGTATTTCGGAGAGAAAGACTGGCAACAGATTGCTGTGATAAAGTGTATGGTTAAAGCTCTGGCGATTAATGTACAGATAGTGGAGTGCGAGATTGTAAGAGACGACGACGGACTGGCACGATCGAGCCGTAACACGCTGCTCGCACCTGACGAACGGACTATTGCACCGAATATTTACAAGGCTCTGAAGGCAAGTGTGGAGTTTGCAAATAAACACACGGTAAAGGAAACCCACGACAAGGTTGTTAGCGACATAAATGCCATTGACGGGCTCGAAGTGGAATACTTCTCGATTGTTGACGGCAACACATTACAGGAAGTAGAGTCGTGGACAGACAGTTCGTACATCGTGGGATGCATTACTGTATATTGCGGAAAAACGCCGATAAGGCTTATAGACCATATTAAATATTCTGTATAGCATGATGATAGAAGTATTGAAGTCGAAACTTCATTGCGTCACTGTAACCGAGGCAAACCTCAACTATATGGGTAGCATTACCATCGATGAAGACTTGATGGATGCTGCAGGAATGATTGCCGGAGAAAAGGTGCAGGTTGTTGACAACAATAATGGCGAACGCTTTGAGACATATATTATAAAAGGCGAAAGAGGGTCGGGTAGCATCTGCCTGAACGGAGCTGCTGCACGCAAAGTGCAGGTTGACGATGTATGCATAATCATTTCGTACGCGTTGATGGACTTTGAAGAGGCTAAGTCGTTCAAACCGAAAGTTGTCTTCCCAAAAGAGGGGAACAGATTATAGAAAAAGTGCTTGGCAAACGCCAAGCACTTTTGGTCTATTCGATTACCACAAGGGCATCGCCCTCCATGACTGCCTGTCCGGGTTGTACACAGACTGCTGTCACCTTGCCACTCTTTTCGGCCTCAAGGTTGTTGGCCATCTTCATCGCTTCAAGAACAACAACGGTGTCACCGGCACTAACCTCGTCACCGACGCCAACGCATACTTCGGTGATAGTACCAGGAAGGGGAGCCTTAACTGCATTTTCAGAATTAACACGAGCAGACTCAGACGATTCTGACGAAGGTGCCGATACAGCAGCCACAGGGCGTACCACCACTTTCTTCTTCTCTGGTTTATGCTCAGCCTCCATCTCAATCTTATAGCTCTCGCCATTGACACTGACGGAGGCTATATTGTCAACAATTTCCTCGATGACAACATCATACTTGTTGCCATTGATAGTATATTTGTATTCTTTCATACCATATATATATTTATGGATGTGCCGTCATCGACAACGCATATCCGTTCCACTGGGTATCGTGACCGACAATTGTTATTTTGCCGGTCTCGATATCGTGAACATTATTTCCTTTGTATTCATGCAATGCCAATACAATGGCTGCATACACTTCGTTTTGATTCATGAATAAATGTCTTATTGTCGGACAATTACATCGGTATATTCCCGTGTTTCTTTGCAGGAAGTGCATCGCGCTTAGTAGCAAGTTGAGCCAAACCGCGACATACACGGAAGCGCGTATTGCGTGGTTCTATCACATCGTCGATGTAACCGTAGCGTGCTGCCTGATAAGGATTAGCGAACAATTCGTCGTATTCTGCCTCCTTCTCTGCAATGAATGACTTAACATCTTCGCCGGCCTCTTTCTTTGCCTTTGCCTCTTTTGCATAGAGCACTGCTGCGGCACCACTTGCACCCATAACAGCAATTTCAGCTGAAGGCCACGCATAGTTAAGGTCGGTGTGTAACTGTTTAGACCCCATGACAATATGTGAACCTCCGTATGATTTGCGAAGTGTGACAGTGATTTTGGGAACTGTTGCCTCACCGTAAGCGTAAAGAAGCTGTGCTCCATGAAGAATGACTGCATTGTACTCCTGGCCCGTTCCAGGAAGGAATCCTGGAACGTCAACAAGGCTGACGATAGGGATGTTGAACGCATCGCAGAAACGAACAAAACGGGCTCCTTTGCGGCTGGCATTAACATCGAGAACACCGGCGTAGCATGATGGCTGGTTGGCTACAATACCAACACTCTGGCCGTTGAAACGAGCAAAGCCCACGATGATATTCCTTGCGAATTTGGGTTGCACCTCAAGGAACTCGCCATTATCGACAATTGCAGAAATCACCTTGTACATGTCGTATGCTTCGTTAGGATTCTCGGGAATAATCTCATTGAGAGAGTCTTCTTTGCGGTCGATGGGGTCGGTACACTTCTTACGGGGTGCAGTCTCCATATTGTTGGATGGAATGTAGCTCAGAAGCAACTTAATCATCTCCATTGCCTCTTCTTCAGTCTTTGCAGTGAAATGAGTTACACCGCTCTTTGTGGAGTGAACACTGGCTCCTCCGAGATGCTCCTGATCAATGTCCTCGCCGGTTACTGTCTTAACAACCTTCGGACCTGTTAGGAACATGTACGACGTGTTCTCAATCATCATAGTGAAGTCGGTCAGAGCCGGAGAATATACGGCACCTCCAGCGCAGGGACCGGCAATGAGTGAAATTTGGGGAATAACACCACTCGCAAGGATGTTGCGCTCGAAAATCTCAGCGTAACCGGCAAGGGCGTTAATTCCTTCCTGAATACGTGCACCGCCGGAGTCATTAATACCGATGCAGGGAGCGCCCATCTTCATTGCCATATCCATCACCTTGCATATCTTTTGAGACATAGTCTCGGAAAGAGAACCAGCATGGACTGTGAAATCTTGAGCAAAGACGAACACCAGTCGGCCGTCGATTGTTCCACTGCCGGCAACAACGCCGTCGCCGAGATAATTCTTCTTCTCCATACCAAAGTTGTAGCAACGATGGAGCTTAAACATATCATACTCCTCGAAGCTGCCCTCGTCAAGCAGCATGTCAATGCGTTCACGAGCTGTATATTTGCCGCGATCATGCTGCTTTGCAATTGCTTTCTCACCACCGCCGAGACGTGCTTGCTCGCGGTTCTCAATCAATTTCTTGATTTTGTCTAACTGTGTTGACATTTTTGTATTTTATAAACGCTTATTTTTTGAATCTTATCTCTTAACTGTTATTCCGGATGTTCGCACAGCTCGGTAAGAATACCGCACGTGGATTTAGGGTGAAGGAAAGCGATGTTCAGACCCTCAGCGCCTTTACGCGGAGACTGGTCAATCAGCCTGATACCCTTGTCGCTTACTTCGGCAAGGGCACCCGATACGCCATCCTCAACGCAGAATGCCACATGATGCACACCGTGGTTGCCCTTGTCTATCCATTTCTGAATTGTGCTTTCTGGAGACGTTGGCTCAAGAAGCTCAAGCTTCACTTCACCACACTTTAGAAAAGCAGTTTTTACCTTCTGGTCGGCAACCTCTTCTATTGCATAACACTTCAATCCCAATACATTCTCGAAGTATGGGAGTGACTCTTCGATACTCTGGACGGCTATGCCCAGGTGTTCAATGTGAGAAATCTTCATTGTTCTTTTGATTTATAATATCCTTTGGTTTCTATATTTTTGCAAAGGTACGAAATAATTTGCACACCACACAATTTATGTGTATGAAAAGTGAAAGAATTAACAAACCTTAGAATTCTATGAGCACCTTTCCGTTGATTTGACGGCCTGTGAGGTAGTTGGGAACGGCAAATTGTTGGTTCGTGACATCGGTGACCCAATAATAGGAGTTGACATTAGAGATTCCGAAAACGTTCAGGCAGTCAATACCGAGCCAAACATTCTTGAATGGGCTGTGTTTTTTGCGCTCCTCGTTATCATAGAGACGATAGCTCATGCCGATGTCAGCACGCTTGTATGCTGGTGCACGGAACCTATGGTATTCAAGTCCCTTATGAGGTGCTCCGAATGGTAATCCGTCGGCAAAGGCAAGTTTAAGCGTCATCTTCCAACGATTGGTGCCTGGAAAATAGTCGGTGAAATGGAGATTTAATGCCCATCGCTGGTCGGTAGGCAGAGGTATAGACATCCCGTTGAGATTCTGCCTCGTATTCATAACCGAAAATGTAATCCATGAATCAGTTCCTGGGACAAACTCGCCATAGAGCTTAAGATCGATACCCATAGCATGGCCATTGCACATGTTCTGACCATAATACGTAACTTTCACATTATTGATGTTATATGGGATGAGATTGTGAAGAATCTTGAAATAGGCCTCGGCAGAGAAGCGGAACGGACGGTTGGCCATTTTGAAACGGTAGTCAAGGGCTGCAATAAACTGAAGCGATTGTTGACTTTTAATCTTGTTGTTCATAAATACCTGAGTGGAGCCGTTTACCTTCATTGTGTCGCGAAGTTCCTTGAAGAATGGAGCCTGGTAATACAAACCGGTACTGAAACGGAATGTAAAGTTCTGGTTAAAGGCTGGTATAACAGCCAATGTTGCGCGAGGCGAAACTATTGTCTCTTTGTTGAATGACCAGTTCGAAAAACGCACACCATAGTTTAGAGTGAAATACGACTGTTTCTCCTTTCCTGCAGTAAAACGATAAGTATCTTGCACGTAGCCTTCGATGCGTGTACTGTTGATTTCATTCTTGCAGTTAAGAGAGTAAATAAGGTCAAGACGACTTGCAGAGTGGGGTATAGAGTATCCGCTCGAATCGCGAAACTCATACTCGCGGGAGTTCTCTTTGATATGCTCAGACTTTAGTGTCAATCCTGCCTCCAAGTCGTGACGCTTTATT
>AUXO012213915.1_pt1 | contig 12816 bp, 17 predicted proteins | sample 768731 | NCBI WGS metagenome assembly AUXO01 (sample SAMN02715735, study PRJNA202380) | gut metagenome | biome: sheep rumen | host: Ovis aries | place: New Zealand: Palmerston North
CTCTGTGTTTATACACCGTATAAACACCCAGCAAAAAAGTTTTTTCAACTCTCTTCACTCAGTCCACAAGACCAATTACAATTATTACAAATTGGTAACAAAAAGAGATCTAAACTGTAATCAAATAGTAATTGACAAGGGAGTGAATATATGATATACTATAGATACAGTAAAGGAACGAACAACCACAACCCGAAAGGAGAGGTCGCCATGAACGAAAATAAAATATCACTTGATCCTGAGTTCACAGATGAAGAATGGTTAGCTATGATGGTCGGTACAGAAGAAGATTTCGAGCAAGAGTATATTGAGGAGATGAAGAAAAATGGCTAAAGATAAATTCTCTTTGGGTTATCAGGGTAACGAAAATTTAACTACGAAGGACTTCGCCAAGTATTCTATGCAAGAGCTTAAAAATATGATGAAAGCACAAGCCAAAAGGCTTAACACTCGTTTATCAGCTCTTGAAAATAATGGAATGAAAAGTAGTTACGCTTATCAGAAAGCCAAGCAAATGGCTTATGATGCAACTAAATCTAAAAAAGCTGTCTATCAGTTTATGAGAGAGCAGGAACAGCCCCGATTTGAGACAGCCGTAAACGTCTATGAAAATGTTGACGGTGGACAGATGAAAGTTCGAGCAAGAACAAGAGCCGAGATAATAGAACAACTCATTTATATGGGAAAATGGGAAAGCTATGAGTCAAGCACTGTATCAGGAATGTTAGGACGTTTCAAAGATAAGTTCGATATTATGAAGGAACGTGGATTTACAGGCACTTTTGATGAATTTGTATCTATTTCAACTACAGATGCTTATGAAACTATAAGGCATTATTACGGCTCTGATACAGCAATCAACATCATAACAAAATACGGAGAGAAAGCGGCTGAAGCTTTTATAGCTGCACATCCCGAATATTTTTCTAAAAATTCTCCGATCGGTAGTGAGAGTTTAACATTTGAGGATATTTTTGAAACGTGGTACGAAGCAAACTGGGAAGATACTTCAAGCATAACTGAAGACGAAATAGGAATAACTTCAAGCATAACTGAAGAGGAAACCGGCATAACAGATTGAGGGTGTTATTATGGCAAAGCGTACTGTAAATACAGTAGTTCATGAGCTTGTCCGTTCATGGAAGTTTACACGGTGGGATAAGTTCACGCCACAGCCTTTACCATATTCATATATGAATAAGAAGGGTGATACATTGTGTGATGATTTTATCACGCTTGATACAGAGACTTCATGGAATCACGATGAAGAAAATCCAGTAGGTTGGATCTATCAGTGGGCTTTAACCTATAAAGGTGAAGTTGTTTACGGTAGAAGACCGTCTGAGCTGTTAGCTGTTCTCAATGAGATAAAGCGTGTTAATCAGTTAGGTGAATATGCTATATCTGAAAAAGGCTCTATCTGTCATAAGATTGATATTTATGTGCATAACCTGTCATATGATTATACATATATAGGCGACTGGCTCAGAGATACATTCGGCGGTCTTTATCGTTCTGGTATGAGTTCACAGTCAATGCTTGCTATATCTCCGCACAGCTTATTATCTTATGAGTGTGCAGGACTTGTTTTTAAATGCAGTTTCAAATTAACGCACAAAAGCCTTGCACAATGGGGTAAAGACGTTAATACACCGCATAGAAAGCTTGTCGATACAGTTGATTATGATGCTATACATTATCAGGATAGTGAGTTATCATTCACTGACTGGAAGTATATGTTCTATGATGTTATTGTACTTGATGAATGTATGAGACAACAGCTCAGGATATATAATGACGATTTGATAAGCGTTCCGCTTACAGTAACAGGCTATGTCCGCAGAGAAGTCAAAAACGAATATCTTAAAGATAAGCGTAATAGATATAATTTTTCAGCACGAAGACTTTCTATTGAAAACTATAAATTATGTCGTGAAGAGTTCGCCGGTGGTTTAACTCATGGTAACAGATTTCTTTCTGAAAAGACAATAAGAGTCGGTTCTATATTGGACGGTTTTTGTTATAAAAATTATAAAGTCGCTGCAATTAAGCATCGTGACTTTAGAAGTCATTACCCTTCACAACAGAGAGCATATGATTTCCCTATAGGAAAACCCTATATATTGTTTAGTAAAGAAAAAGCGGCTGAGAGAGGATGTAAAGCACCAAGCATTAAACGATTATTAGAGCTTTCAAAGTCGAAGTGTTTACTTATTAAACTTAGAATACAATACGCTGAATTAAAAGACTATAAAATAACAATTCCGTATCTTCAGAAGAGCAAATGTCCGAGCGGTGTTGAGTGCATAACTGATAACGGAAGAATTATAAAAATAGGAGATAAAAACACTGAATGGGAAGGGTTTGAAATAACAGTCAATGAAGATGATTTACGCATTCTATTGTATATGTATAATATGAAAGTATGTGTTGAAACTGTTGTTGGTATGACAAGAGGAAGATTACCTCAATACCTTATAAACAGCATTGATAAATTCTTCAAAGGCAAAACAGACCATAAAGACCAAGTAAAAGAGCTTGAAGCAATGAAAGTCAAGGGAGCAGATCCAAGACTTATTGAAGCTATCACAAATCTGATGATAGCAAAAGGTCTTTTAAACGGTATTTACGGAATGAGTGCTACCGATCCTATCAGAGAAAGCTTTTATGAAAACTACGATGTTTTAGAAGCAAATGGTAGGTGGGGAAAATCTTCATATGACGATGAACAAATAACAGCTATGCTTGACAAATATTATACAGATTTTGTTCATTTTATGGACTATCAATTTGGCTTATGGACTACATCCCATGCGAGGCTTGAACTGATAAAATTCTGTATCATTGTCGGTTGGGAGAATGTGTTATACTGTGATACAGACAGTATTTTCTATCTCTCAAACGCTGAGATTGAAGAGAAAGTCGAAAAAGCAAATAAAGCTTGTATGGAACACGCTGAAAAAGTTGGTGCTTTCATTGTATCGAACAAGGGCAAAAAAGTCCACTATGACCAATTCGAGCTTGAAAAAGAGGATATAGTTTCATTCAGATTTCTTCATGCTAAATGCTATGCTTATGAGAAAGTAAGATACAGAAAAGATGGTCAGCCAATGCTTGACGAAAACGGCAATAAACAGACTGAGCTTGTTTGTGTTATAGCAGGCGTTAAAAGGTTTGGCAAAGATGATACAGGTAAAACAATTTCAAGAGAAGATGAATTAGGCAGTATAGACAATTTATCTCCTGCATTCGTTTTTACTCATTGTGGCGGCATGGCAAAGAAGTATGTATACGCTTTACCTCATATCGAATATATCAACGGTCATAAAACAGAAGTTGCATCATCTTGCATACTGATGAAAACAACAAAGACTCTCAAAGGCATGGAAGAATTTATAGAAGAGCATATGGGAGTTACTATCTATCAAGGAATTGAATGTGAAGAATAAAGAGGGACAAACGTGTCCCTCTTTTATTAACCCTTCATCTTTACAGACTTAGACTTAAAATAGCTGATGTAAGCCTTTACGAAAGCACCTTCTGAATTTCTGCTGTAGTAGAACTTGTTCTGATCGTACAGTTTCCAGAACTTTTCAACGAATGTTCCTTTTCCGAAGCCGAACAGGTCACGTTTACTTGTTATATCATCTGCTGTAAGAATAACGCTATCATCGTATGTATATGTAGCCGGTGTAACGAATACGCAAAGACCAAGCTTGCAATCATCTACAAGCTTCAGCTTGACATATTTTCCTGACATACGGATAAATACACGGTCAAGAAGAACTTTTGCAGGCTCATAATCATCTGAGTATATCGGTATTCTCTGAAAGCTCTCAGTCGCCCATGTTCCTTTACCGGTGATTGAAAGAAGTTTAGGATTGGGGAAGCCCCAGAACCTTTTATTTACGTTTTCACGTTCTTCTGATGTATCAGCGGTAAGGATTTCAAGATAGATATGTGTTCCAAGCTCACTCTCAATATACTTCTTATCTCCCATTTCCATAGGCTCAATATCTTTTCTGATACAGAGTTCATCGAACCACGGAGAGTTTTTATTGATAGTGTTTGCTGACATAAAGATAACAGGTGACAGGCGGTCACGGATGATCGTCTTGCAGATATCAGAGAAGCGGATGAAGTCTGATACACCGAAAAATGTTGATATGAATTCATCGAAGAATATCATATCTCCACGAGGGGCATTGTATGTAGACTTCATATGATCGCTTTCATCAAGTCCACAACAGTAAGTGCAATCATCTTCGCACTGATAGCAGATGCCGTTTTCGTTACGTTTAAGCAGATACCAACGCTTACCAACATACTTGATATCGTTGTATTCATCACCAAAGATAGCTGATATATAGTTGTAGTCAAGCACTGTATCATAAAGCTTTCTGATGTTCTTCAGCTCACAATCTTCAGAACTTTGTCTGATATAGTGAAGATTTATACCGTAGAGCTTAAACAGTATAAGCCCTACGATAAGTTTATTTGTGGTCTTACCTCTTGAACGGTCTGACAGGTCAATGACGTAGCCGCATTTCTCCATATCAGCCTTCAGAGGGTTATGAGAAGTAACAGGACAGTGAAGCTTTCGGAATTCTTTACGAACAAGTTTCCAGTCGATTTTGATACCAAGCTTTTGTCTACCGTCTATGTATTCTATCTTCTCTTTTGGTATCCATTTTTTCAGTTGAAGTTTATCTGCCATTTATATCACTCTCCTGCTACAGCTAAAATGAAGTCAGTTGATACAGTTGTTGAAAAGAATTCGTCTGCAAACACTATTTCTTTATCTGTAGTTTTGAACTGAGGATCATTAGCGTACTGTGTTCTCTGAGTTTCCTGCCTGCTTACATATGCCGAATGAGAGCGAATTCCTGCATCAAACGTCATGAGAACATCTTTGTGCATTATCAGCTCAGTAGTTGAAGCAGAACGTGCAACTCTGTCTCTGATAAAATAGTATGCTGAGAAAGACGGAATATAGCAGTAATTGTACTTTACTAAATCGTTAATCGGTGAACTGATTACTACAACAGGATCTCTGTCATTTGGTGTATCATTTGTTCTGAAACTGCAATTAGATAAAGTAATAGCATTTGTTAAAGTTTTTGTAACCGTCTTCTTAGGTGATGCAGTTTTATATAATACAATGTTCATAAAATAACACCTTCCTTTAAAAGAGTTTCGATTTCGTCAAGGTCTTCCTGTGAAGCTCCTTCTATACCTAAATTGATATCTGATACCTGAGTAAATCCCTGAAGCGTTCCAAGATTTAAAACCTTGTTACAGATATAACCCTGATATAAATTGTATTCAGCCGGAGTTACGTCTGTAGGTCTGCGGATGTACAGTACAGGTGATAAACGCTGAAGCATTGCAGAGTTGCCTGCATAACTTCCATGCTGAGAGATATCCTCTTTGAACATATTTTTACTCAGTGCCGCTCTGCCTGTTGTAACACCGTTTATAAGTGTATCGAAAAGCTTTGAGCCGTCAGAAGAAGACATAGGGCAGAGACAGCGTATATTTCCTATGTGTCTCTGTAATACACCTATTCCGCTTGACTTGCTGCTATTATCGTATACTTCAACATATGCACAACACTGTCCTGAAAGCAGATCAATGCGGTACGCAACAGATACATATTTACCCATTACAATACTTACAGGAAGACCGACAACACCGATTGCAGGAAGATACAGCTCAACAGTGGTATATGGAGAATAATCAAGACCATTGAGATATTCATAAGGAACTGTCATACCGCCTAACTCAACATCATAAAACTGAGATGATATTTTTTCACCCTGAACATCACTTAAAGTAACATTGCCTATTTTTAAGTTTGTATCTGTTCCAGATGGCATATAATCAGCCCACGGAAAAATTGACAGAGATATTATTGACTCATACGGCGTTTCATCACCAAAGAACTTGTTTATTGAATTTAAAAAGCCTGTTCCCCACATATCGCTTGCAAGCTGTCTCAGACCGTTTAAATCCATTTTATAAAGAGATATGAAACCAGTCTGAAGAACACTAATCGTAGGCGGCTGACCTCTTGTAATCATATCTGTATCTTCCTCCTTCTCTCCGGTATCATCATCTTCTGCATATACAGCGTAGCCGTATTCGCAGAGCCAATACCTGTAATAATCGTTTAAGATTGAACGTACACACCAATAATAACAGTCATCACGAACAGAATAAACAAGATATATTTCAAGATCCGGTGCTTCAATATAGCCTGTTACATCACTTGATATTCTCCATAGAATAGGCTGACCGACTGTATAACCTGAAGCATTGTCGTTTGAGCTTTTAAAAGCTATAATCTCATTAAATGCTGTCTGACCGTAATAACCGCCGATGTAATATGCAAAATAGCCGTCTGTTTCACCTGCTATCTTTGAATACAGAAAACTATCATCCCTGTTTAAAGTTTGAGTGAATACGTCTTCAGTTACAGAAGCAGTACCGCCAAAGAATATACGAGGATTTTTATCATCTGCTATTCCGCATTGTACAGGGCAGAACGTGTCATATCCTCTTGATATTTTCATCTTTGTATGAACTTCTGTTGCGTTTGATTTGTCAAGGGCTGCAAATACGCTTTCAGTCGGCGGTATATCCGACTGAATAGCATATATGTGTTCACCCCAAAACTGCTGACTGAAGCCCACCGTTCCTTCATATGGATTCCATACACCGTTATAGAGCTTCTTAAATCTGTGCTGTGGCATTAATCATCACTTCCATGTATATAAGTACAGTATTCGTAGATAAAGCCGTGAACCCACATTTTAAGCAGATTGAGCTTTTCTCTCTCCATTTCTCCGGAAACCATCTGCATACTTGTAGTAACGCCGATGTTACCAGACCTTGTGAAAACGTGCATTGTACCGTCTGTGAAGTCAGAACCAAGTGCAAGAGAGCTTTCTGTACCGTCTGCATTCTGTTTCTTTGCTGATACAGATACATCGTTCTCATAGTCCTCTGTCTTTGTGTTCCTTGAATGCCCTGCTGTTGCACTCTGACCTGTAGCACTCAGACTTTCAGAACCTACAGTGATATTCTGAGTCTGATTATTTGTGTTCTTGACTTCATCTTTGATGTTGTTATATGTAAGAGTATCTTCACGATTTGTAAATCCGAGGCTGTCTGTATATGTAGGAAGCTGAGTAACGTCTTTATTTGTATGTGTACCATTTGCAGATATACCGCTATCAAAAGCGTTCTCATATCTGTCTGTTATCTGATTGCCACTGTAAGTACGTCCGCTGCTTTCTGAGCCTGACTTCTCATTTGTCTGTGAACCTGTTCTTGTATTGCTGCTGTCGCCGTTCTTTGTACCTGTTACAGTATCTACCTTGTCAGTATCAGTCTTCTTACTCTGCTTTCTACCGTCTGCACCGCTTTCTATCATTTCATAGTTATTGATAGGATTGTACTTTCGTGTGATAGCATCGAGCATTCTTGCATACTGTTCACCCATGTTTACACAATACTGTGAATACAGTGTTGTGAAGCGTGTCGTGTAGTTCTCAAACTGTTTTGCAAGGAAACTGAATTCTGAATACTTGTAATCAAGCTCATTCCAAACCTGAGTATTTGTGAAGATTTCTGTATTGTTGACTACAAGCTGAAAATAGTTTGTCTGTTCAAGAGTGCTGATAACATCAGCTATCTTCACCCACACCTTCTGTACTGCCATTGTCACCCTCTCCTTCCTGCGAACCTGTTTCAAGGCTCTGTTCGTCTGCTTCATCAGCCTGAACCTGACGGATCATGAAGCGTTCATACTCTGACTTCCACGGCTCATTGAATTCAATGCCCCATTCGTTACGCCCTGTAAGCTCATTCATCTTATCACAAAAACGCTGACGTTCTTTGAGCATATCAAGAACAAGAACCCATGCAACGCTGTCAAGTCCATGTACTTCATCTGTTGTAGCCTGAGCGTGTTTTGATGTGTTCTGAATATTAAGACCGTACTTATTGAAGAACCTTCTGAGAAGTACATCATAAAGCTCTGACTGATACTGTACGTTCTTTATTCTCTCCGGATGTGTAATATCTACGCTGTACACTCCGTCACCCCTGCCGCCGCTGAGAGCATCGAGAACATCTTCTGAAGTGATACACTTCAGCTTACCGTCAAGGATATTGTCTACAAGGTCTTCAATAGCCTTTGTAGTTTTATCGTCCCTTGTACAGAGTATCGGAGCAAGGATAGTCCAACGCACATTTGCCATGATAGCTTTATCTACCTGAGAGAAGCCGTCTGCATAGCGTAACATATCAAGATCCGGAATTCTGTCACTGTTATTATAGCAGATAACAATATCTTTGTCAACCTTACCTTTGATATTTATTCCATTTCTTGTTATGCCTGTGATATCCTCACCGTCACCAAACATATCAAGATCGCCTGCTCTTGCCGGTGCTTCACAAATGTAAATCGGATCATCTTCAGACTTAGGAACGTTACAGCAAAAGCTTGCTGAGATATGAAGAAAACGCTCCATGTAACGCTCTGATGTATCTGAGAGAGAAGCAGGATAACGCCATTTAAATATATTTGACAGAGAAGTAAGCAGATAAGAGAAGTAAGAACGCTCTCTTATAAGCTGTTTTTCTTTAGCTTTCATCTTTTCATAAAGCATATTAAATATGGGCGGCATAGATTATCTACACCGCCCTTCACCACCTTTCTTATTCCCAGTCTGAAGCTCTGTCGAGCCAGAATGATACCATATTATAACGCTTATCAAGAAGCAGATTGAGGTCAATGAAGTGGAACGTATTCCAGAAGTCGCCGCTTGCTGTATAGCTTGTAGTTGTTCTCTCTCTGAAAGGACAGATACCAAGTGCCATGTAGTCAAAGAGAAGACCTACACAGTATTTGTGCTGATAAGCGGATGTTTTAAGACCGATACCGAGCTTGTCTTCTGCTGTATTCTGAGAGATATACACGCTTGATACAGTTTCGAGGTTGAAGTCACCGTCAGAATTCTTCATAGCCTGCCAGCAAGTTACACGCTCATAATCACCGAAACCGAGTTCATCCTTGTTATAGGTATTAGCTTTAACGAGGAATTTCAGAGCCTTATCAACCTTGTTAAGAAGGATAAGACGAGAGTCGCCTGCCGGAGAATGAGTCGGTACAGTGCCGTCATTGAAGATCGTTGAAAGCGGCTGCATATTGTCTCTTGTCTCACCGATTGTCATAGCAAGTACAGCCATAGCATCAGCGTTTTTGATGAATGTTTCTGCTGTATCAGTTGCAGTTGTGATACCCATAGCATCTGTAATATCAAGCAGATGGATAGCCTGATTAGGAGAAGCAAGAGAACCTGTTGTGTATGCAATAGCACACTGAGCAAGAGCGTGACGGTAAGACTCAATACCCTTTTCAATGGTATTTCTTACAGCCTGCTGAAGACCGGACATGAAACGTCCCATTTCAACATCATTTGCAAAAGCGTTCTTTGCAACGTCATTAGGTCTGCTCCACTGAGTACGAATAGGCTTCAGCTCTTCAAAAATGAGAGTAGAAGACTTCACATCGTAGTATGTGTGTTCGTCCTTGCAGTAGTCATATGCAGGGCTGTCAAAGATGTTCCAACGTGTATCAGGAACGATCTCAGCAAGATCAAATACCGTTCTTTCGATGAACATTCCCCACTCGTAGGACTTAACCATGAAGCTGTTCATATCGCCCTTATAGATACGCTGTTCAACTTCAAGTCTTGCACATCTGCCTGCAAGTCCTTCAAGGAATGACTTGAACGTCTTTTCATCCTTTGTAATATCAGCACCTACATCAACGAGCTTATCAGAGGGAATTCCTTCAAGATAGCCGTTTTTCTCCATATACTCTTTACCAAGAGTCTGAGCGACCTGAGCCGCTACGATTTTACTGGATTCTACTAATGTCATATACACATCTTCCTTTCTTAAAACTGAGCGTAGATTTTGATTATAATATCCGTGACCTGAGTAAGCCTATTTGTCTCAAACTGGATATTAAAGTCGCCTATTTCAATAGACTCTTCCGGAATTATAGTACCGTCTGTAAGTCCTACTGTCCTATAGAAGAAACCAAGCCGCTGATTTCTTGTAGTTGATTCAGGGGCACGACCACTGACTTCAGCGAATACCTCACCGGATATATCCGTTGTCATTTTGAAAAGCTCAAAAGATATCTGCTGATTTTGATCGTAGCACTGCATGATAACGTTTTCGTTTACATCAAGGATGTTGTAAGCAACAGCCTTGTTATTGTATGCCGTTGATGCTCCCTGTACGCCTTCAATAGTAATCATCAGACCTCTTGCTCCTGCAATTGAGCCGCCTTCTACTGCTGTACAGTCAGCCCAACCGATACCGGCTGTCGGAAAACTTTCTCCAACAGGTGAAGTATATGTGCCGATAAGCTCCATAGGAGCAAGCATATTAGCAAGTTTATCTATTTCATCAGCGTGATTGTCAACAGCTTTCGCTGTCTTTTTGAGCATACGGCGAGCGTAGTTATCTTTGCTGAACGTAATGAGTTCAACATTTTCGTCAATATTGACTTTATCTGCCGCCATATCACACCTTCTTTACTGTTCCGGTGTAAGTAGTGCCGTTGATTGTAAGCGAGATTGTTACCCCACTATCTGTTGACGGTGTTTCACCGGCGAACTTTGTTCCTCTCTGAAACGTCTTAATGAAGTTACGTCCGTCTCTTTCATCACCGAACCAGTGATTATTGACATAGCTTTCGCTATCTCTGTTGTCGACGTGACAAGCTCCGTTCATAAGACCAATACCACCGAAACCAACTCTTTCAGCCGCTTCAGCAATATCTTCAGCCGTGTATGTGCCGCCGCTTTTCTTATTTACGATGATGTCAGCCGCTATGTTGCAAGTATGAGCATCATTCGCATATCCACCCACCTTTTTAGAATAAGTCGGACAGCGATAACCCGATGTTATGATGATGCTTTTTGCATCCATAAGCGTGAAGAGCTTTTCAAGCCGCTGAATAAGAAGCTTTGACGGTGCAGCTTTGCCACAACAAGGACATTTGAATTCACTTGTTGAAAAATGTGCTGAGAGATCACCCATGAGTATCTTCACCCTCTTTCTTAATATTATCAGCAAGTCTGACTATGACTTCTGAATTATGGTTGACAGCCTGAGTAAGTTCACTGAGCTGTGCAACAGCATTGTCAAGTGATTTCCTTTCTTTGTCATAGACATATTTCAGTCCCCATCCTGCAAGAAGAAAACTGAAAATAGGAAAGCCGACTGTGCTTATAACCTGTGCAAATTCGTTCATAGCATCATCCTTTCAAAAAATAAAGAGCGTAGTTCTTACTACGCCCTTATCATATCACATTAAATTTTGTTTGTCAAGCACTTTGTAACCGATTTGTAACTTTTGACTACTCTTTTTTCTGTTCGTCATTTTGCACAATAGCTTTTCCGTACTCACCGTTTAGAAAGCCTTTAACCTTCATGCCGTACTCAGTATTGAGATCAAAATGAATTGTAGGTTCACCCTTCAGAGCTTCTTCAATCCTCTCAGTGAATGTACAAGTTGTGTTCATAATTATTCTCCTTTCATTAATTAAGATTTGTCTTAGGATAGTGACTCTTGTTATCAACTTTTCTTTTTCTTTCACGCCAGCGATCTATAAGTTCATCAATTGCCTGTTCGATTATTGAGTAATGTATATCTTCTATAGCCAAACAGGGCTTTGTAAAAGGTTTGAAAACAGGTCTTATAGAAGGATCTAAATTTAGGCGATTTAAATGTTTCTCCATAGCGTAATTTGAATTATATGGATCTAATATATATTCTTTCATACCTATGTGCATAGGGATTGCAAACAGTTCCATTTTAAATTCATCTGGAATTCTCATAATATTCTCCTTTCATTCATTATCCTGTATTGAAGCTATTAAAGCTGCAAGATAACCGATTGACTCCATAGCGTGTTTCTTCGTGTCTGCATCAATGAAGATAGGTCTAATGCTGTTGTCCTTGCTTGCAGGAATAAGCTCAAACATTATATCTTCAAGCTCTGCACATAGGTCTATAGCGTGTGAAGCTCTCTTATAGACCGTTTCATTCCATTTCTCAATTTTCGCTCTGTTCATATTAAAGCTCCTTTACATAATATGTTACTGTAGCACTCAGGTTCTTTTCATCGAACTGAATTGTTACACATGGTTTTGTCGGATGTATGAAAAGCTCATAAGTCTTATGATTGTACATTGCTGCAAGGGAGATTATAAACCTTGCAAACATACCGTCACCGTGTAATGTTCCGACTTCTTCACGAGGAAGTCTACAGAATGTTTCATGCGTGTAAACAACACCCTGATACATATTCTTCTCAAACTCTTCACGGTCAACTACCTTGATTAATACTTGCATATTCTCAGATCCTTTCTATTATTTTATTGATTTCCTGTAACGCTCTTGCAAGTGTTACACCGATTACAGCTATTGTGAAGTAACCTAACATATCAATACTCCCCTTTCGTTACATAGTCATAAGCGAGAACGTGCATCTTGAATGCTAACGGAAGAAGATGTGCTACATCTGTATCAATGTATGTAGACATCCTTTCAAGTTCGTCTAAGCATCCATCAAGAATAAGCTTTGCGATCTCTCTTGTGTTCATGGCGACCTCTCCTTTCGGGTTGTGGTTATTCGTTCCTTTACTGTATCTATAGTATATCATATTATCTCCCTCTTGTCAATTACTATTTGATTACAGTTTAGATCTCTTTTTGTTACCAAT
>AUXO013083454.1_pt1 | contig 12816 bp, 10 predicted proteins | sample 768731 | NCBI WGS metagenome assembly AUXO01 (sample SAMN02715735, study PRJNA202380) | gut metagenome | biome: sheep rumen | host: Ovis aries | place: New Zealand: Palmerston North
TTTTCAAATGCCTTGTCAAATGCCTTCTTGATAAGGGCTTTGGTTCTTAACGCCTTCATGTAATATGCATCAAAATATCCTGATGAAAGAACAAATGAGCCAAGCATTATTCTTCTCTTAACCTCAGGTCCAAATCCCTCTGATCTTGTCTTCTTGTACATGTTGTGAAGATCTGAAAACTCCTCTGTTCTGTATCCGTACTTAACACCATCAAATCTCTCAAGGTTTGAACTTGCTTCTGCAGAAGCGATTATATAGTAAGCAGGGATTGCATATTCAACCAGTGAGAGGTCAAATTCCTCTACGATAGCTCCCTTTGCCTCAAGAGCTTTAGCTGCTGCAAGAACACTCTCCTTAACCTCAGGATCCAGGCCTTCACCGAGATAATCCTTAGGAATTCCTATCTTCAATCCCTTGACATCATCAACAAGTGCTGCGGTAAAGTCATCACCGGTCTCCTTAACAGATGTTGAATCCTTATCATCCTTGCCACAAATTGCTTCAAGAATTGTTGCACAGTCTGTTACATCCTTTGCAAGAGGTCCGATCTGATCAAGTGATGAACCGTAAGCAATAAGTCCGTAACGTGATACTCTTCCGTATGTAGGCTTGATTCCTACAACCCCACAGAAACCTGCAGGCTGTCTAATACTTCCACCTGTATCTGAACCAAGTGCGAATGGTACTTCCTCTGCTGCAACCGCTGCTGCGGAACCACCTGAAGATCCTCCAGGAACCCTGTCTAAATCCCATGGATTCTTAGTCTCACCGTAAAATGATGTCTCAGTTGTTGAACCCATTGCAAACTCATCCATGTTAGCCTTACCGACTATAACTGCACCTGCATCTATAAGTTTCTGAACAGCTGTTGCGGTATAGGTCGGAACAAAATTTGAAAGAATCTTTGACGAACATGTTGTAAGCATTCCCTCAACACACATGTTATCTTTGATTGCTACAGGAACACCTGCAAGAGGTCCTGTGTACTTTCCTTCATCAATTCCCTTCTGTACTTCCTCGGCACGTGCAAGGGCGCCCTCTCTGTCTATTGTTACAAATGCATTGATATCCTTTTCACGTGCTTCCATTGCATCAAGGTATGCTGTGGTAGCTTCTACAACGGATATCTCTTTATTCTTTATCTTCTTGCCGAGCTCTACGGCAGTCAAACTAAGATTCATTGTTATCTCCTTTCCTTATTCCACACTTTAATCGAAAGTTCTCGGAACCTTGTATGCCCCGTCTTTCTTCTCCGGTGCATTGGCAAGCATATTCTCTCTGTCGTCACCGTTGGTTACAACATCCTCACGGAACACGTTATTAACTGAAAATGTGTGGCTCATAGGCTCCACACCCTCTGTATCAAGCTCATTTAACTTGCCGACATAATCAAGCATATTAGTCATATCCTTCTTTGCCTGTTCCTTCTCTTCCTCCGAGAGTTCAAGCTTTGCAAGAATACCAACATAATCAATCGTTTCGTCTGTAATCTGCATTCCAATCTCCTCCTGATCTTTATATTCTATATTGTTCTAGTCCTTATACACAATTATGATCATTTGTATAGCTACAATCATTTCGATATAAAAAATACTAAATGCTATAAATCAAATAGGGACTGATATTTCATCAACCCCTATATAATACAATATTTTCATGAACGAAACAAGAAAAAGTTATTCTGTCTCCTCAGGCTGTATTTTTTCATGAATAATCTCATCCTCCACCTTATTTTCCCACTCAAGACGCGCATCCTTCATAGTATTATCCAAACCTGTAAGAGCTGCAAAAGGCGCAAACTGTGCTGCCCTCTTGTCGATGCTCATCTGCGGGTGTCTACTTGATACATGATGCGGCATATTAATTATATCATCGTATTTATTATCCATATCCTTTTTCATCATCTTGACATAACTGTATAAGGTTATTGCAATACTTTGATAATTGTTGATTGCGTTGTGTATGTTTTACAGCTTACAATATCGCAATCACCTATACAATTATGCCTTGTGCCCTCCAATCTGACTATTTCTCTCTATCGTCATCGCTCCCTCTTTTAGATTATATCCTTTGAGAATTGCATTCTTTCCATACTTTTTTTGAATAGTAAGCATTGCTTCCTGTAACTTTTTCTCTGCCTCGTCATTCTTACCGGCATTACAATCTGATGTCTTTATATTCCCCCCTATGTCGTCAGAAAAATTATTACCAATCCCAACATTACCGATATCATCAAACAGCGACATCTGTCTGTACTCTTCTTTTTCATTTACTTCTTTTTGTGGAATTACATTATTAGCTGTAACATATACTCTTCTAACCAAGAGTGAGGAATCAACAATTCTTCTATACAGATCAATTGTCTTCTCTATTATTACTTTAGAGGACGATGTGTGTTTTCCCATGTTAACCGATCCATGAGCATCTTTGGGTACAGCTCTTCCATAACGGTCTAATTTGACCTCACCAACGTATGATTTCTTAATTTTATCATCAACCAGATTATCTTTATCATAGCATACGGTAAGTACTATCTGATCAGTAACAAATCCCTTATCCACAAGATCAAGCACCAGTAATTCTGTCATCTCCCTGACAATAATCTCTGCCTTTTCATATTCATACGGCTCTCTTAATACCTGTCCGGAACCCATACTGTTATTTTCCGGTTTATATGCTTTGATATGCGCTATTGTACATGGTTCATATCCCCACGCATGATCAATAAGCAATTCCGCATTTACGCCGAACAGCTTATATAAAAGCTCCTCATTATAAAAATCTGAGTCTTTTCCAATAGAACATCTTGCGATATCACCCATGGTATATATTCCATGCTTTTCCAACTTTGAAGCATATCCGCGCCCAACTCTCCAAAAATCAGTAAGCGGTCTGTGACTCCAAAGCTTTCTTCTGTATGACATCTCGTCAAGCTCAGCAATTCTTACACCATTTTCATCTGCCTCTATATGCTTTGCAACTATATCCATTGCTACCTTGGAAAGATACATATTTGTGCCGATTCCGGCAGTAGCGGTTATCCCTGTTTCTCTATACACATCATTTATCATTGTAATTGCCAACTCTCTCGGCGACTTGTGATACATACCGATATAGTCAGTTGCATCAATAAACACCTCGTCAACAGAATATATGTGTATATCCTCCGGAGCAATGTACTTAAGATATATATTATAAATGCGAGCACTGTAATCCATATACAATGCCATTCTAGGAACCGCAGTAATGTAATTGAGTTCAAGTTTGGGATTAGCAGACAATTCTGTCAAATCAACCGATGTGCCCTCAAAAACACCATCATTTAACTTAGTCTTTCTTGAAGCATTTATCTCACGAACTTTTTGAACCACCTCAAAAAGTCTTGCACGCCCCGATATCCCATATTGTTTGAGAGACGGTGACACTGCAAGACATATAGTTTTCTCTGTTCTGCCAGAATCAGCTACAACAAGATTAGTAGTAAGCGGATCAAGCCCTCTTTCCCTGCACTCTACCGATGCATAAAAAGATTTCAAGTCAATCGCAATATATATTCTTTCTTTATCATCTTTAACCATTATTAATCAGCCTATAATTCCATTTCATCCATTGAATATGTAATTTTTCCTTCACGACCTCTAAACCTTACCTTAACCAGTTCAGAATCTATCTGCTTTTCATTAGTGTCAATGCAAATGATAACTCCCGGATAAAAATGTTTTCCATGTATGTAGCCTCTGTAATCGTCATATCCATAAAGCGCATCCAATGCATAGAATAACCCCTCTAACTGCTTCTTTTCTGTAAGGAGATTTGCTTTGTTCTGTCTTACTATATACAAGAGATTACTCTTTGAGCGATTCTCCTTCGCTTCTTTGTTAAGAATCATTTCCCGTGAAGTAATAGCTTTAAGTTTTACATCAATTTCCGAGATTAATTTCGGGTATTCCAATTTGCGCGATAAAGTTTCGTTAGTTTTTCCTATTGCCAATCTTGTCTTTATCTTACGATGATTACCAAAAACCTTTCCATCTATTCCCTTTGCACAATATATATCTCCTCCGGATATAACCCCGTTTTCATCCTCTATCCTGACCATGCCTCCGGAATAAATGTTGCAGTCTAATATAGATTTGGCTGTGATATCACCACCGGTTACCACATGACAATATTGTAGAAATCTGGTTTCTAAATTACCACCGCAAATTAATCTGACCTTATCTTCCCCGATCACACCGCCTTTTACAACAATATCATCGCCTGCCATTATACTTGAGCCCTGAACAGTTCCGCTTATATTCACGCTTCCGCTTGCAGTAATCTCAACTCCCGAGTCAACGTCGCCATATATATTAACATCCCCTATAAAATGTATGCTTCCATATGCAACATTTACATTACGATTGATGTCTAAGACACTCTTAACTTCTATCTTGGTAAGTGAAGCTTCTACCTTACCATCTATAAGTGAATAATATGAATAATTCTCCTCATCATACCGACATCCGACAAGACGTGGAATCGGATAATTCTTACCCTGTCTGGGCTTTAACAGATCACCTGTAACGGTAAAACCAAATTTTCCGGGTGTCGCAGGGGTATATACCGCTATAAGTGAACCCTCTGCAACAGTTCCAACTGTGTTAACACTTGTGTAATCAACAGAACCGTCATCCCGGATTCGCGGCTTTCCGGAATTAGAATCTTTCTTATGAAAAAAATATTCAAAAAATCCGTCAACACCATCCTCAGACGGTGAGCCGGAAGCTACCAGAACCTTCCGGTCATATTCCTGATTAAACAATATATCCATTAAACGCATCTTGTCTATTCCGGCCTTAACTCCGGCTTCATCAAGAGCTCCCATTACCTCCATCTGTCCATATGCAGGTCTGTCACCTGTAGGTGTAGGCAAAACAATATATGCCGCCATCTTATCTTCAGATATCTCTATTTTAATCGGAGCATTAATTTCAGAATCAATATTGGGTATATCTGACATAAAACAGAACCTCCGTACAATAATAAAATAATTATAAATCGTATGCAAAATCTATGCAACAAATATTATTTGTCATAAAACTATCATTGCTTTACGAATTTAAGTTCTCTCTTGTTTTCGTACATACTCTTATCCGCACGCTCAAATACTGTCGTCACACACTCGTCATTCTCAGACTTAGACACACCGCATGCAATAACAATGCCACCCGAATGTACTGCTTCAATGTTGTGATCATTTATTATTTTGACCAAATCATCAATGCTTTCATAGTCTTCGCCCTGAACAACTATTGCAAATTCATCACCGCCAATTCTAAACACCGGACTATGCTTAAAGATATTACAGATTATCCTGCATGCCTCTTTAATATATTCGTCACCTGCCTTGTGTCCTTCGGTGTCATTAATCTTCTTCAAATCATTTAAGTCAAGTATGACAATCGCAAACTGCAACTCTTTATCATCCTTTATCAGACTGTTTATTCGTTCCTCTTCTTCAAGATACGCATGCTTATTTCTCACACCTGTAAGAGCATCAATATTTGCCCTGTTTTGCGCCTGTTTCAGCCTAATCTGGTATTCTTCTTCACGTTTCATATAGTAATCAATATCAACTATTCCAACTATGAGTCTGAAACCTTCCTGTTCTTCAACCATAGCCGCTTTAATCTGAACATAATTGGGTTCATTATCCATCATGATTCTATATGTCATTGAAAATACACCGTTTGTCTCAATTTCTTCAAGAACATTTTTTTCGGTAAATATGTTAATAAACCGTTCCTTATCCTCAGGCGATATCACTTTTAATGCATTTTGACGTGAAGCTCCAAAAAAGTCCACACCTTCTTTTGGCAAACCTAAATCTTTGAATTTATCGTTAGCGTTAAACTCTCTATACTCCCAATTATCAGGATTGATTACATAAATACAGATAGAATCTCCCGAGAGAGCACTCAGGCGATTATAAGCTACACTTTCCTTAATCTTCTCAGCTTCAGCCAACGCTTTCTGATACTCTTCCTTCTCATCGCTAATTACAAACGCGCGCAGCAGACAGGTTCCGAGCATATATGCAATGGCAAAAAGAGGAAGATATGGGAACCAGAGCTGAGCAAAGAGAAATACTGCCATAATCACCCCAAAATGTACCATGGTACGATATCTCTGTAATTTCTTTTCCGGCTTATTCTTTCTGATGATTGATATAAATGCATAAACCGAGATTAAGGTAAGCAATATTATCTGGATTGCCAAAAGAAAATATCTGAATCCCAATGCATGATAAACACATTTATCGTCAATAGTAAAAATAATTGGAACAAAAACATTAAGAAAAGATGCAGCCGTTACAAGTATCGCAAATATTTGTCCTGCATACACCAGAAAACGACCAAATATATTGTTTTCTTCAAGATATATAACCACATACTGAGTCCAAAATAACACTCCGATACCCATAGCTATAAAATAGATAAATGTATCGGCAAAAAGCATAGTTCTGGACTTTTGAAATTCAAACACTCCCCACAGAACATCTGTGACATAATATATAATCACAGAAATCAAAAATTTTTTGTATACCCTCCAGGAAGGCATGTCAAATGAATCATTTAAATTTAATAATATATCTTGATTTTCAAGCAATAAAACTAAGACTGCAAGTAGTCCGATTGCTGAATAATACATATTAATCAACCTCCAAATTATGAGAATTCCTATATTTCTTACCCAGCAAATCTCATATATGTATTTTTATTATAGCATGAACTTTGTAATATCGCTATCTTTTAACAAAAAAACCTCCCTGCCTGAAACCAGGCAAGAAGGTTTTATCAATGGAGGCATATATTAGAATTGGGTGTTAGAAATCAAACTCATAATTCATATCCTGCTCTCCGACGTTGATAACCTTGTTATCTCCGCCTTCCCATTGTACATTTCCGTTACCATCTTTCTTGATAGCCTTAAACTCAATTGTTGAATTCTTTGGAAGCTCCACTGTAACTTCCCATGTAGGATAATCAGGGCATATTGCTTTTACTGTTGCTCCATTTGCATCCCAGTTACCAAGCTCAGGACAGTTACCAACAAGGTATACGTCCTGTCCCCAGTAAGTCTCTGCATTTTTAATCTTGAAAGAAACACTAACAGTTTCAACAGGATCATAACTGCCAACAACGTAAATCTTATTTGAGTATCCCGGAACTCTTACATTAATCTTTCCGTCAGAAGATACCTTCACTTTATCATTCTTATCAAATACATTAACAAGTATAGTTCCCGGTTTGATTGAGCTTTCTTTTCTGATAGACATATTAGCTGACTGCTCTTCACCACTGTTGTTAAATGCACAGATTGCTTCGATATCATCAGGATTTGTAATAACCTCACTGTCAGCGTCATCAATTCTTCTTGAGAACGCATATAAGTGCTCTGATGTCCACATCTCACGCTGTGTACCATACTGTAATGCAGGATGATCTTTTCTTATGTTATTAAGATTAGCAATTAACTTGTAAGTACTTGTATTAGTGTTGAAATGATCTGCAACTACCTTTCCGTTGAAATCCTTCTCAACCATGTTCCAACGGTTGCATGTATCAGAGATTCCACCGTGAGCTGATAATCCCCACTTGTTTCCAAGCTCCTGCTCTGTTCCCTGGAATACTGTTGGGATACCTCTACAAGAGTAGATGAATGTAAGAGCATTCTGCATTCTCTTAACTCTTGTTCCCTGATCAACATTACCTTCAATAGCAGTTAAGAATCTGTCACGATCATGATTGTCAATAAATGTTACCATGTTATTAACATTCTTGCCATAATAACCATCCTGATTAAATACATTCTGAACCGAAAGTGCGCCATTAGATGTATCGTTGAAATTACCACAATTTCCGAAATCATTGACAACAGCCTGGAAAAGAGGGAAGTCAAGCATGCCGTCTTCACCCTTGTCTCCCACCCACTGAGAAACAAAACCGGGTCTCATATCAAAGTTCTCACCAAATGATGTAACACCAAGATATTCCTGAAGTTCGTGAATATCTGATACTTTCATACATTTAGCAGCATCAACTCTTACAGCATCAGCATTAGTAAGATCAACAAAGTGCTTAATAGCTTTAAAAATAGCTTTCTTAGCCTCCGGATTATCTAACTCAAGATCATCGATACCACCCATATCATGGTCTTCTGCATTATTAGGATCTTCATAGTTAGTAATATTACCCTTGTTATGATACCAGCTCATCTGATCAAAAGGTGCCGCCGGTTTAATCTCTGTGCCGTCTTTTAACTTTGCATTACCGTTATAGTAATGAGGATTGTGTGGATTATTGTCAGGATCATCAATCTGAATAAAATCTCCAAGATGATTAGGAACCACATCAAGAATTATCTTGATTCCTTTTTCATGACACTTATCTGCTAGTTCTTTAAGTTTTGCTTCAGAGGCAGCAGGATCCTCACATCCAAAATATCTGCTTGCTCTATTAGGATCATATGCGTTGTATCCATGATATGCTGTTGGCCACTGCTTGCCAGTACCATCAGGCATTCCCCATAACTGTGGATCAGAAACTGGGCTGATCCAGATTGCTGTATAACCCATACCCTTGATATAATCAAGTTTATCAATAATTCCCTGCCAATCTCCACCGTGCATATATCTGAAGTCTTCCTCTTCCCATTCAGTGTTTCGGAAAGCTTCTCCTTTTGCATTGTTGCTTGGATCTCCATCATAGAATCTATCTACCATGATCTGATAGATACTTTCCCCCTGAAGGCTTCCATGGTAGTTTCCATTGGATTTCTTTGCTGCATTAACGTTAACTGGGCTTACATATAAGCCACTTGCAATTGTGCTCACTGTCAAGAGTGCTGCTAAACATTTTTTAAGTCTCATGTCTTCTCCTTTTCTACTAAGTAAGTATACATTATATTTTGCGCTGGGTACCCCGGTAGGCATATTATTTCATGTTATTGGCAAACGGTCAACGAAAAGTAGCGAAAGCGTTTTCTTAAAATTTATTTACTGACAATATGTTTAAAATATCACCAGGAACCTGTGCAAAAATACCAGCCCCGACTTCCTCAAGACAGGATTTATCACGAAATCCCCAGAGAACTGATATACAGGGAAGTGATGCATTTTTCGCAGTTGCGTAATCCACCTCAGAATCACCGACATAGACTGCATTGTCAGAAGAACTTCCCAGCTCCTTTAAAGCCTCATAAACCATATCAGGAGCAGGCTTTCTCTTTATTCCCTGTTTCTCTCCTATTGCCACATCAACAACATCACAAAAGAATCTATCGTTTAATTCCTTTACCGCTGAATCTATCTTATTGGATACTATTGCCATTTTAAAACCGCATTTTTTGAGTTCTTTCATCAATTCGATTATTCCATCATACGGTCTGGTCTCATCCAGACAATGCTTATCATAGTGTCCCTTAAAGACAGTGACCATCTCGTCAATCACATCTGAAGTTGTCCCAGACGGAGCAGTCTCTTCCAACGCATATCTGATTCCGTTACCAAACGCATGCCTGTACTCCTCCAATGAATGACGTGGAAAGCCAAACTTCTCCATCACATAATTCATAGATGTAGTCAGGTCATCCAATGTGTTTAGTACAGTTCCATCCATATCAAATATTATCGTATCTATCTTCATTACTCTTATATCCTCTCTTCTCTCAATCGTAATATTCATCTAAGAAGTTATGACGTATTCCACCCTTCTTATAGGTTATCACTGTATCAACATTTACATTTTCCACGCTTCTGAAAATGTTAGATTCCACGAAAGGATTGGTTTTCTTCATTTCTGCTATCAGCTTCTTTGTATCTAATCTTTTTGAAGATGTAGTTCCGTCTTCATGACAGGTTGAACAGGTATCCGTAAAATGACAGGCACACTGCAGAAAATGCAGGTTATTGTAATCACGCCATGCGCAGATATCATTTTCCCGGACAAGATACAGCGGTCTTATCAGCTCCATCCCCTCAAAATTCGTACTGTGCAACTTAGGCATCATCGTCTGTATCTGTGCTCCGTAAAGCATTCCCATCAGAATTGTCTCAATTACATCATCATAGTGGTGCCCAAGCGCTATCTTGTTACAGCCAAGCTTTTTCGCATTGCTATACAAATGTCCTCTTCGCATTCTGGCACATATATAGCATGGACTCTTCTCTATCGTATCAACTGCATCAAATATATCACTCTCAAATATAGTGATTGGTATTCCCAAAGCCTTTGCATTACTCTCAATAAGGGCACGATTTTCTCTGTTATAACCCGGATCCATAACCAGAAAAGTAAGCTTAAAGTTACACTGTCTGTGTTTTTGTATTTCCTGAAACAGCTTTGCCATAAGCATCGAATCCTTTCCACCGGAAATACATACGGCTATATGATCACCTTCCTCTATAAGACGATAAGTCTTGCAAGCCTTGGCAAACGGAGTAAATAATCTCTTGTGAAATCTCTTTCGGATACTTCCCTCCGCCTTCTGTCTAATCTCTTCTATATCCTCATCACTTGCCATACAGGATTTGATGTATTCCAAATATCCTCCTTGAACACTGTAACAATCACGTCCTTCAAGACATGATATCCCGCCAAGTTCTCCGGTCTTTCGACCTATCTGACAATAAAAAACAAGCTTTTTCTCTGCAGGTATGGCTGATAATTTTTCAACATACTCTTCTTCAGGTTCATCAAAACTTATTGCAATAGCATCCGGTATCATTCCATACAGTCTAAGACCTTCATCCCTGATATCGATAAGCTGATACGAATCGCTTTGCATTTCATTTAATTCTTCTAAAGTTATTTCCTTCATAATTCTCTTCCTTTTTACTATCCTTTCAGAGCAACACTACGATTATACTTTATTTATTTCATAAAATAAAGAAATTAATTAATAATAATTACTTTATTAATAAACGCAAAAAAAGTGGAAAGATCATGCTTCCCACCCCATTATAATATACTTTAATTCGTTACAACTTTATTCTTTCCGGAATTCTTTCCTTCATATAAACATATATCCGCTTTCTGAACCATCGAACGAATATTGTCACCTTCTTTGTATGTTGAAACTCCCAATGTCATTGTAACACTCAAGTTATTATCGTTAACCTGCACTACCATCTTCTCAACATCCGAACGTATTCTCTCTGCTGCCTGACCCGCAATATTCTTATCTGCCTTAATTATCAACAGCATTTCTTCGCCGCCCCATCGACACACATAATCACACTCTCTTACATCGTTCATAAGTATCTTGGATATCTCAACCAAAACTTTGTCTCCTGCCGCATGACCATAAGTATCATTGACTGCTTTGAAGTCATCAATATCAGTCATTATTATACTGAAGACCTCTCCGGTATTCACTGCATGTTCAAGCGATTCTTTTAAATGTGTATTGATGCTTCTTCTATTCATCAGCTTAGTAAGTGGGTCATAATTAGCAAGCTTTGCGAGATCCGTATTCTCCGACTCCAAAGTGTTATGCATGTAAGCCACCTCTAATGTGAAGAAGGTAGAAATAGTCCATATATATGCGAAAGTCAGAAAGGTGTTAAAATAATAGAGCGACTCAGCTTGCTTTGGAGAAATCCCTATAACTGTCCTTAGCGGTGTGTTGTAGGTTTCATGCATTACACCAAAATACGAAAGAAATACAACCACTGTCACTACTGACGGAACAGTCGGACTTTTCTTCAAATACGGTATCGTGTAACATACATAAAATGATAGCGGAATCATAGATATTGTGTATAACATAAATCCGCAGTCCCATCCTGCAAAAAATGTCGCAAAAACAGAATGAACCATAATCTCTATAAATGTAAGCAGATATATAAGCGGTTCTGTTATCTCACGAGCAATAAGTACTGCCATAACTATATAGAATATCACAGCTCCGATATTGTATATGAACATAGGCGTTACATCAAGTGTAAAAAACACAATCGTATACACCATATGTACAACACATATTATTATTGCAACGGCCAGATACTTCGTTCTGATATCAATAACACGTTTACCGGAAAATAATTGTCTGATTACGTTAACAACTTCTCTCACGCCTTAACCCCTCCGCATGACAAATATAACCCTCGTATAAACAGAATAAATCTACATATAATTTTACCAAAAAATCACTAAAATTACAATCAAAAAAACGATATCACATGATACCGCTTTTTTGTAAATAGTCTTTTATTGAATATAATGTTTCACTCTTCTTCGTCGCCTATTCTCTCCTCTATATCATCAACAGGCTCTTTGAGTCCATCTATTGTTATACCGTTCTTCTGGGCGTAATCCCAAAGCGCAGCGTGAATGGCCTCCTCAGCAAGAAGTGAACAGTGTACCTTAACAGGCGGCAAACCATCAAGAGCCTCCATCACTGCTTTATTAGTAACTTCTAATGCTTCATTTACAGTCTTACCTTTGACAAGCTCCGTTGCCATTGAGCTTGTTGCTATAGCCGCTCCACAGCCAAAAGTCTTAAACTTAACATCCTGTATTATACCGTTTTCATCAATGTCGAAATACATTCTCATGATATCACCACACTTGGCATTTCCAACTGTTCCGACACCGCTGGGATTCTCTATCTCTCCAACATTTCTCGGATTATTAAAATGATCCATCACTTTTTCACTATACATGATCCTATTCTCCTTTTCCTGTTATCATCTATTAGGTGATTGCGAAACTCTATAAATTGTGAATTGCGTTGTGCATGTTATACAAATTCCATAAGCACGGTGCTTTC
>AUXO017637188.1_pt1 | contig 12815 bp, 15 predicted proteins | sample 768731 | NCBI WGS metagenome assembly AUXO01 (sample SAMN02715735, study PRJNA202380) | gut metagenome | biome: sheep rumen | host: Ovis aries | place: New Zealand: Palmerston North
AAATACACTTCATCTGAAAACCGTTAGTCTCCTCTAACTTTTATTAGACGCAACTAACTATCGTTAAATAAAACTAACACCAGTTCAACCGGGTTAAACCAGAGTTAAACGTACCTAACTGATGCAACACCTGGAAGAATGTTTCACGTGAAACATATAGAGACAGCTGTCCCAATAAAGGGACACCCTGGGGGTGGGGGGATTTAGTTGACTAAAAAATGGTTAGACACATCTAACAAAGATTAATTTGAAATACATATTGCACAGTAGTATATTATAGGTGTGGGGTACTTATGACCACATATGTATCACCGTTCATATGAGATAGTATACAATGGAAAGGAGAAAATAATATGAACAAGACAGAACTTAGAAAGATAGCAAAGGAACTTATTAATGAAAGATTTGAGATGTTTTCGAACATCAGAGTTATTGAACTGAATTGTGAGCGTTCTAGTATTGATAATGAGTTATTCATTAACTACCTGGTGATAGTAGCTAATACAGAGATTTATAAAATCCATGTTAGTGAAGATAACTTCTGTGGTAGTCTTGATATATTCTACAAGGAAACACATACAAAGGAAGATGGTAATAGTTATACATCGTTATATAATCCAGTAACCCGTGAAAGGACATATTAATTAACCTGGTGACCACACCCACCATAATAGGTGTGGGATTAAAATTTAGTCAACTAAAAGAAAAGGAGAAAAGACTATGAATTTTGAACTTGTAACTATTAAAAAGGGTGAGATTAAGACAGTGGATGCATTTATTAAGTCATTCAATGCAGTTGGTTATAACATGAGAGCGTTATCTGTATCGGCTTATAAGTTCCTTACAGATGAAAATATTGAGGTTAGAAAGGAATTCAAGACCAGGTGTTTAGATGAATTAAATATGTCATCAGCATCTATATCATTCCTTAAAACATCTGGTATGCTTTATTCTACATCTGATGTGTTCTATGATTTCCCATATACTAATGTAGTGCTATTCAAGAAAGCAATAGACCATTACATTGAGAAAAACTATCCTAATAAACTGGCTTGGGAGTTTGTCGATGATGATATATGTGAGAATGTCATCTGTGAACTTGCAAAGTTGCACTACTCCAGAGTAGATGAAAATGACACTGAGGAATGTAAACTCCAGTTGTTAGCACTCTCACAAAAGGAACTCCGTCACCTGGTTGATGTGTATGCATCAGATAAGGTTGTTGAGGATACATCAGAGGATACATCAGAGGATGCAACAGAGGATACAATAGAGGACACATCAGAGGACAGCACACCAACTGATGAAGAAATGGAAGAAGTTAACAGCCACTATATCACATATATCGATGATGACATATATGAGATTATATCGATGTTATCTGATGTGAATATTAAGATGAGTAAACAATCACTTATTGATGTGATGAAAAGTGCAGTAGATAAGTTGAATGGGGGAATGAGAAAATGATATTGAACATTTACAGAATAGGGACACGCAAGAACGCGTGTCCCCATCTGTTAACCAGGATAACAGAAAAGAACACTCCACTGGATGTTAAAAAAGCACTTAGATACTGTGAGGATACTGGATATAGGTATCAGATAAAGTTATCTAATGGTTGGACTATTAAGTCATTTACGGCATTTGAAACACTGTCCGTTTATGATTTCATAATAGCATACTTTATAAAGAAAGGAGAATACGTACATGAGACAATGCAGTGATGAATTCGTTGATGCTATGCTTCAGGATGACCTGGAAAGTGCTGAGACAAGTATCCAGGATAAACTTGCCAATCTGGAAAAGAACATTAACAACAGAATTGACACCATGCAAAAAGAGTTGTTTAACAAGCTAGATGTTTCACGTGAAACATCAACAGATGATGTATCAGATGATGTATCAGATGATGCATCAGATGATGTAACTGATGACATAACAGATGAATCAAATGATAATAATGAAAGTGAGGAATAATACAATGACAAAGAAGAATGTGAATATTGATGTAACTGATGTTAGGGTTTTTCCAGTAGAGAGCGACAGCACGCTATGTGCTAATGTTTCAATTACTATCAATGAAGTGCTTGTAATCTGGTGCAAGCTGATTGAGGGTAACAAGGGTTATTTCATTTCATTCCCATCACACTCTTACAAGAGTGGTAAGGAAACTAAGTACAAAGATGATGTGTTCTTCCTGGATGGTGGTGTTCGTGATATTGTTACCGCCAGAGTTGTTGAAGCATATGAAGAAGAGACTGAAGATGAAGAAGAGGAAAAGCGTCCCAAACAGCGCAAAAGAAAATGATAAATGGTTAGACGTTACGAATGATGTATACGATTTACCATTTAAGTAAGCTACGATGGAGTGATAGAAATATCACTCCATTTTTATTAGAGGTGACAAAATGAGACTACCAAAAATATTACAACCTATAATCAGAAAGATAAACAAGGCTTTAAATGAGTGGAATAAGTATGGAGTTAAGAATAATGATGTAAGATATGCTGAGTCACTGTTAGCATCGTTCCATGAGTCAGAACATAAAAAGCTAAAAAGGGATGATAGAATTAACGCACGTATGCAGTTGGATCCAGATGCGATGAATGAGTACATAGACATTATTGAAACAATTGGCAACATGGACATATTCATGGGTGATATATATGATGAGGGTATAATGGAGAGGTTTGAAAAAGCGCAAGGAAAAAGAGGGATAGAAACACTCCAGGACTACATAGATTTCATTGATGATGTAAACACGTTCAAAAGTGAAAATGTAATATCTTCCGTATTATCTTGGTATCAATATAATGACCTACAATGGCAAAATGCAAAATATGGAAGTATGTCAGATGCAGAACTTGACCACTATATCCTGGAAACATATTACGACAAGGGTATAACACACGAACCATTATATGAGTTTGTATTATCAAATATTTAGGGTTAACATGATAGATTTTAGTCAATTAAAAGATAAAGATATGGGATACTATAAAAAGCGTAAAAAAGAAAGTAAACCATATTCAGATACTATCTATACATTTGATATTGAAACAACATCGTTGTTCAATATAGATGATGCCTGGGATGTTTTTGATTATAGCAAATCAAAAGAGTTTTACCAGGGAGTGGACAAGGTAGCTATACCCTATATATGGCAATTCGGCATTGAAGATAGTGTATATTATGGTCGTGAGTTTATGGACTTTGAAAAGGTATTAAAATCAATATCAGATGCAAATCTCACCAAAATAATATGGGTGCATAATCTATCCTATGAGTTTGGATTCTTACCAAACATATTACAGAAGTATACTGTTAGCAATATGTGTGCCAGGGACATCAGAAAACCCATATCATTCTATATTGAGAAATTAAACATTGAATTTAGATGTTCATATATGTTAACTAATATGTCACTATCCAAAAGTGCTGAGGAATACACGGACGTCAAAAAATTAGATACCCTTGACTATGATAACAAGGTTAGAACTCCATTAACAATACTGTCTCCAGATGAGTTGATGTACTGTGAATATGACATAATATGCTTATATAAGGTTATCTGTTATTATCGTGAGAAGTATGAACACCTGGTTAAGATACCACTAACCGCAACTGGTGAGGTTAGGAACGCACTCCGTGACAAGGTAGATTTCTGGTACATCAAAAAACAATGGGAGTTGATACCTTCATCAAAAATGTATCTGAGACTTATGGCATGTTTTCAAGGTGGATATACTCACGCAAATGTACTCAATAGTAACAGAGTTATTAAAAAGGTAAAATCGAAAGACATCAGTAGTAGTTACCCTTTTGTGATGTTAACAGAGAAATATCCATGTACACCATTTTATAAAATTAAAAAGGAGTATTATAATGATATGAAAAAAGATGATAAATGTTTTATGTTTCACGTGAAACTTTATGAGGTTAAATCAGTTTATTACAATAATTATATATCCTTTTCACGTAGCACTTATGTTGATAGAAATGGTTGGATATATGACAATGGACGTGTCAAATATTCACATGAGATAGAGTTGTGGTGTACTGATGTTGACTTAGAAATTATAATGAAAAACTACGATATAGGTAAGATAGAATATATTGACATATTTTATGCGTATGCTGATTATTTAGATGAGAGGGTGCTATCATTTATCCTGGAGTGCTATAAGAATAAGACAGAATTAAAAGGGGTAAAAGGTAAGGAAGATTTATACAAGAAATACAAGGGTTACATCAATTCACTATATGGTATGAGTGTTACTAATCCATTGAAGAATTCAACAGAGTATAATGGAGAGTGGTATAAAAAAGAATTAACAATGGATTTTGTTAAAGAAGTATTGGCAGATGCTTCAAAGAGTTATAGCACATTATTTTATTATGCTGTTGGTGTCTGGGTGACAGCATACGCACGCAGAAACTTATATATGAGGATATTATCATCACATGATTTTGACCGACATGTCATATATTGTGATACGGACTCAATTAAGTATTATGGTGATTATGATGATGTGTTTGATGAATATAACAAAACAGTATATAAAAAGTATGAGGATGTATGTGAAAGATTTAGTCAACTAAACATTGAGGACTTTTCACCCCTGGATAGAAATGGCAACGCACACCCTATTGGAGTATTTGAGGATGATGGAGAGTATGAACAGTTTATCACCCTGGGAGCCAAGAAGTATTGCTACATTGATGATACTGGGTTGCATATAACAGTGAGTGGAGTTAGCAAAAAGGGCGCGTCAGCATTATCATCAATACATGATTTTAAACGTGGTTTTACTTGGGGTTATAAAGAGGGTGGAAAGTTAGCACACTACTATAATGATGAACAATCAGAAATTGATGTGATGGATGCTGATGGAAATATATATCATTCATCACTTAAATATGGAGTGGTGTTACAACCGACAACATACACATTAGGTATCACAGAGGATTATCTATCATTATTATATTATATTGAAGAACAGGAGTGGAGAAAATGAGTAACAGAAATAAATCAAACTATTTTACAGTTAAGGATTTAAAGCCATTAATTAAGAATGTAGATTACTTATTCTTACTGAGTGAACGTTCAAATGGGAAGTCATACAGTGTCAAATCATATTGTTTAAATGATGCATTTAAATCTATAAAGAATGGAAAATGTGAAAAGCAAATGGCATACATCAGAAGATATGACATTGACTGTAAAGACTCTGTGTGTGAACCTTATTTTGCTGATATGCCAATCACAGAGATAACAAATAATCAATATACATGTGTAAGTGTCTATCGCAAAAAGATATACTTTGCTCATGTGGATGATGACGGGAAAGTTAAAAGAGATATATGTATCGGTTATTGTTTTGCTGTTTCTAATGGGGAACATTATAAATCGTTAATGTATCCATATATTTATAACATCATCTATGAAGAAGTCATTTCCGAAAAAGGACAGTATCTATATCTTGAACCAACAAAGTTTCAACAGCTAATCAGCACCATACTCCGTGATAGAAAAGGTAAGGTATTCCTGGTAGGTAATACCCTATCTAGAATGTGTCCATATTATAATGAGTTTGGGTTAAAGGGAGTTGAGTCCCTGGAGTTAGGTGAGGGAAATATATATACAGTTGATAACACAAAAATACGTGTTTATCGTTGTAAGTCACGTAACTATAACAGTGGGATGTTTTTCGGTAATGCATCTAGGAACATCACCAAAGGTGAATACATCACAGAGACACAGCCACACTTACCAAAACAGTTAAGGGAATATGACATTGTATATAGATGTGTATTGAAGTATGAAAATTTCATGTATCTGATGTATTTTTTAAAGGATAAACTTACCAGGGATATGACCTGGTATGTTGTACCGAAAACTACACCCATCCAGGATAAAACACGTGTTATTGCATTAGAGTATAATTCTAGTGTGTTATGGACAAATGGATTTTTAGCACTGACTAATAATGAACAGACAGCTTTTAATTTTTTATTGAAACATCACAAGGTTGTTTTTTCAGATAACCTAACTGGTACAGAATTTATGAATCTATTGAAATACTTTAAATGATGTGTTATATTTAACTTAGGTTAAATTATTTTAACCGTCATCATCTTTTGAATTCATAACTGGTGTACACACAGACCAGTATAATATCTGTGTGAATTTTTTATATGAGGTGAATAAAATGAAAGTAAATCAGATTTATAGTTTAATCAATGCAATCAACAAGGATATGTGGGGAACTACAACGGCAACTGTTAAAGACCTTAGTGGACTTATTTCCCTGGGTAAAAACCTGGAGATTAATGCAGATGCAACAGATAGTTATCTGGGTAAACTGGTAGACAGAATAGGTAAGACAGTTATTAGAACTCTTGACCTGGAACTAGATTTCCCAAATCTGTATATGGACTCATTCCAGTTTGGCGCAATTCTTCAGAAGATAGTTGTTAATCCGTTCGATGCTATTTCCAATAGCGATTGGAATGTTGGTCAGAATGGATTTACACCAACATTTGCAGACATTCACAAACCTAGTGTTACTGTGAAATACTTCCAGAATTCCACAACATGGAGCTATGTGGTTACAGTTCCACAAGATTTATTCTTCACAGCTTTCACATCTGAGGGTGCTATGGCAAACTTTATTGAAGCTATCATTAAAGCACTATCAGACAACATGATAATGGCTATTAACAATATGTCACGTATGTGTATCACTAACTTTATAGCAGAAAAGATAAAGGCATCTAATGGAGTTGTTAATCTGTTATCACTCTATAATGATACAGTTCCTACAGACATCACAGCAGACCAGGCAAAGTATGATAAGAACTTTATGAGATTTGCGGGTATGATTATCAGAAACTATATCGGATACATGGAACAGCCTAGCACGCTCTATAATAATGACGGTATCCTTAGAGTGACAAAACGTGATAATATGCACGTGCTGATGCTTAGAGACTTTGCTAGTGCATATACAACAATGTATGGCGCAGATACATTCCATGAGGAAATGACCAGACTCCCAATGTATACAGAGGTAAACAATTGGCAGGCTATTAATGACGGTTCGGGTGTTCCTAACTACGAACAGAACAGTAGCATCAATGTTGTTCCATCATCTGAGAGTGGCGCAGAGACTCCGACAGCTGTTAACCAGAGTGGCATCGTTTGCGCTCTGTTAGATAGACAGGCTGTAGCTGTTGGAGTTAATAAGCGTAGAGTTGGTAAGTTTGTTAATGATATTGATAACTACATCAACACTAAAACATCAGCTACTATCCAGTGGATTAATGACGTTTCAGAAAATGGCATAATTTTCATCGTAGCTGATGAAACATAATAAGACCATTTCGTTTTCTCCTTTTAAATATAGGGTGTATTTCATTATTGAGATACACCCTAAAATTTTAGTTGACTAAAATGTTTCACGTGAAACATGTGAGGTGATTAAATGTTAGCACAACTTTATTATAATAAATCAAATAGAAATGTAGTTGATAAGAATATCACAACTATTAATTCACAATTAACTATTCATCTAAAGGATGACACGGATGTAGTTAATCCTATTATTTTTATATCACGAGATATAACAAATTTTAAGGATGCTAACTATATTAAAATAAATGGACTAAAAAACAGATATTACTATATTGATAGTTATGAGACGTCACAACAGTATTACATTGTTAAATGTCATGTTGATGTGTTGATGTCGTTTAAAGATGATATTTTAAAGCAGAAATGTATTGTGTCCAGGAACAGTTATAAATACAATATGTATCTCCAGGATGATAAGTTAAAACTAAACAACATGACTAGAACTGAAACCTTTAAATTTCCGCAAGGATTTAAAGTCAGTGGAAGTAAAACAGCAACATTTTTATTAACTATTAACGGTAGTGGTTCAGTGCAGTGAGGTGATTAAATGAAAACATTGAAAGGTAATGACGGTGAAATATATGTACTTGCTGATGGTAACTATGTTAACACTAATTCAGCGGGTTATTGGTATAGCAATAACACTTCATCAATAATATCTATTGAAAGTATGTACATGCAAGCGCAAAATAAAGACACATCACATGATTATGTTACCGATGGCGTACTATCATCACTATATTATCACGACTCTAATTACGATGACTCATTAGCAATTGCAACAAATAAATGGTATTGGTTGTTTGGTAATCCAATTGATGGTGGGTTAGCATTTGCATATACATCAGCAGACCATGTACAATATATTGCTTTTAGTCCAAGTGCGGGATATTCAAGTTCGTTGCCAATTCATAGGAACGCAACAATGATGATATTGGATGTGGTTTATATGGGCGGTAATAACTATGATAATTATAGTGCATACCAAATATCACGAATGTCACAGAATAATGAAAATTTAGGATTTGAAGCATCAACTTACTGGTTTGATTTGGGTAATTTGTCGATGCAAACAGCAACCACATACTTACAAGAACTTCCATTATGTGACCCGCACACCCCTATTGAAGCATTAACTGACCCTTATTATGTACCAGAGGGTGTTGCTGTTTTCAGTGAATATAATAATGGTGTTGGTTTTGTTCATGGTGAACAAACATATGGTTATTTTATAAACCCGTTCACTACCTGGAATTATGGAACAACCGCCCGATGGATGGATGACGTCCCCGAATATGACCCATCACAAGATGACCCTTACGCAGGCGGTGGTTATAATGATACAGACGGTGGTGGGGGTATTCCAAGACAAAGTGAAGATGTTGACTTTCCAGACTTACCACCCTCTTTATTATTGACAAGTGGTATAGTGAAGATGTACGCACCAAATAGTAATGAAATGAACCAATTTATTAATTACATTTATAGTGCGCCAGATGATATAGTTACAAATTTTAAAAAAATATGGACAAATCCTATGGATAGTATAATATCATTGTCTCTAGTTCCATTTACTGTACCAGTACAAGGAGCAGAGGAAGTAGTTAAATTTTGTGGTGTTTCATCTGGGGTGTATATGCACCCACTGTCATCACAGTATATAACAAAAGATTGTGGTACTATTCATTTAAGAGAAGAATATAAATCTTTGCTTGATTATAATTCATATAGTAAAATTAAATGCTTTTTGCCGTTTTTTGGTTTCGTGGATTTGAATACAGATGATGTAATGGATGCTGATATACATATTAAATACAACATAGATTTGTTAACTGGTGAAGCTTTAGCAATTATCAAATGTACAAAACAAAATGATAAATATCATATTAGATATAACTCATGTTTGTATCAGTTCAAAGGTAATGTGTTAACGCAAGCACCATTAACTGGTAATAATTATCAGCAATTATATAATGGAGTTCTTAACCTGGTAACAGCTGTTGCACTACCTAACCCCGCTAGTGTTGCGGGTGTTGCATCTGATATAATGAGTCAAAAAGTAACGGTACAACGTGGCGGGAGTATAACTGGTAACGGTGGTGCACTGGGTGAGTATACACCATATTTGCTTGTTGAATGTCCAGTAACATCAATTTCTGATAGTGAACAAAGAAAATATATCGGTTATCCACATAATAAGGTGTATCAGCTAAAAGAATTAGATGGATATACTGAAATTGATATTGATTCGTTCAGAATTAAAGATATTGATAATATTACAAATGAAGAATCACAAGAACTGCTTGATATAATGAGTAGTGGTATTGAGTTTAATAAGAGTGTGAGGTGACAATATGTATGATGAAATTTATTATGATTTAACAGCAAAGAACATTGATAAATTATATGATGTTGCTGATGTTAACACTGGGTTTAAGTACTGGTTTTGGAAGTTATTGAACATATGTATATCTATGTTTGATTATGAGAACTTACCCCCAATGTTGCCCCAAAGAGAAATAGAATCTAATCTCATACTCACTAATCATTGTGTTGTGTTCCAGGATGAGAAAAACCAGTTAATAACAGCATCAACTAATGTGTATGGTTTTGATGTTTACTATAATCCAACAGAAGCAGTTTATGCTAACCCTATGTTGAAATTTAAAAAGCTAACTATTGGCATGAATTGTGAAATTATATATAACAACAATCTGAAAGATAACATCAATTACATTCCATCTGATGGTGGGTTGAAGTCATTTATATTCAGATATAGTAGGATGCTTGCTGATATTGAAAGTACCATCAATATTTATACTGTTAACAGCCGTTTGACTAGTTATCCAGTTGCATCTAATGATAAGGTTGCGCAATCAATTAAATCATTTTTCAGAAAAGTGAAGAGTGGTAGAAATGCAGTTATATCTGATGATGCTATCATCCAGGAGTTTAGAAATGTTGACATAAATCGTGCTAGTATGAAAGATGGTATCAATGATTTGCTAATCGCACGTGATAAAATCCTGGAACAGTTTTACAGAGATATAGGTGTTAGGATGTATAATCCCAAAAAAGCGCAAGTGACAGAGGATGAAATTGAGGTTAACAATCAGCTGTTACTTATATCAAAAGATGATATGATAAAGCAACGTGAGGATGGTGTAAACAGAATTAATGATATGTTTGGCACATCCATTACAGTTAAAATTAATGATAGATTTTTAGTTGACTAAAAGAGGTGATAAAATGGCTTTTAAAAAATGGCAAAAATTAGCTGAGCAAAGTTATAAAGTACCACGTAAAATAAAAGATGTTATGGTATATTGGACGGATAACAATGCACCAACATTTTATGATTTAATAGAAGCGTATACATGGGAAATTATGCCACCATCACATAAATTACCACATGAGGTATTTAACATGCTGTGGAATGAACCCAATGAATATGAGAGTGTATTAATATCACTACTTTGTGAGCGTTTACAGAATGAATCAACATCATATGAAGTGTGGAATCCTTATACACGTTTTCCAATATGTGCTATTTCAAAACACATTTATGAAAACTATGGATATAGAACACTATTTGAAAAGTATTTTGAGAATTATGAAACGTGGGATAATAGCACAAATGATAGAAATTATTTAAATGCAATTATTAATAGAGATGTACAACAGTGCATATATTCTAATAGATATAAGTGGGGTAACTTGTTTAAATCATGTGTGTTAGAGTTTAACCCTCTGTGGAATGTTGACGGAACAGAAACCACAACCAGGACTCTAGAACAAGACGGCACAGAAACCAGGACTAAAACTGGAACGGAGACAGATAAGACAACTGGAACAGAAACGACAGCCAGAACTGGAACTGAAACCAACAAAAAAACGGGCACTGTTGATGATACTATGAGTGATGATTATTTTGATGAGTTAGATGGCACTGATGCAGTGGCTAGAACTGGCACTGAAACAACAGCATACACTGGTAGTGAGTTAGATACTCTGAGTGGTTCAGATAGTACTACACAGAGTGGTACTATCATGCATGGAACACAGAAAACAACAACAGAGTCAGCTACATTTTATGACACTGAAAAGGTTACTGATACATATAATACACCTACTACTACATTATATGGTAAGTCGGATACTAAAACATTTAACAACAGAAGTGATGCTGTTACTCATAATACTACCGATACAACTACATATGGTAAAAAGACAACGTCATCCAGGACAGTTGACAAAGATACTACATACAATGTCACAGATACATTGACACATAACACAGAGGATGAGTTGACACACAACACCACTAATCAGACCACACACAATACAACTGATGCATTGTTACGTGACTTATTAGATACAGAGAGAATAACAAAAGAACGTCACGGAAACATCGGGGTTACAACAACCACGAAACTACTTCAGGAGTTTAGAGAATATGTTGATTTTAACATCATGGATGTTGTTGCAAAAGATATTGTAAATGCTATTACAGAGGGAGTGTATTAGAATGAATGATATTGTAAATCTAATTGTTAACAATGGAGTTGCTGTTGTTGTTGTGGGGTATTTCCTATTTACAAACTACAAGTTTACTGGTGAAATGCTCAAAACCTTAACAGAGATAACAGTGACTCTGAAAGACATCCAGGAGGATTTGAAGAATGGAAAGAACACAAGTAATCAAGACAGCTAAGTCTATTAAGACACATGATAAGGTAGTTAACATATATAATTCTATCAACCCTTTACCACGTGGTTATAAATTGCAATACTCTGATGCATGGTGTGCTTCATATGTGAGTGCTGTGCTACATCTATGTGGATATGATGCTATAGCTGAGTGTTCATGTGTTGTAATGACTAAACGCGCTAAGGAATTAGGATTATGGAAAACATCAGCATACAAGCCACAAGTAGGCGATATAATCATGTATGATTGGAATAACAACAACGTACCTAATCATACTGGGATTATAACGGATGTGATTAATAATACTCTAACAGTTATTGAGGGGAATAAATCGGGTGCTATCGGTTATAGAACGCTCAATATTACATCTAAATATATAGAGGGGTATATTGTACCACCTTATGATAAAAGTGCAAATATGAGCCACACAGAGCTGTTAGAACGTGTGTATAAATCTATTGATGATATTGTGAGTGGTATTATCAAGGGTGATTTCGGCAACGGAGACACCAGGAAAGAATCATTATATAAGTATTTCCAGAATCTTGTTAATGAAAGATTGAATAAGTAATTTATAGAGGTGTGACACTAATGGGACAGCTAGAAAAGGTGTTTCATTATTGGGACACCTCTATTTTTAGTCAACTAAATCCCCCCACCCCCAGGGTGTCCCTTTATTGGGA
>AUXO018687728.1_pt1 | contig 12814 bp, 9 predicted proteins | sample 768731 | NCBI WGS metagenome assembly AUXO01 (sample SAMN02715735, study PRJNA202380) | gut metagenome | biome: sheep rumen | host: Ovis aries | place: New Zealand: Palmerston North
AGATACCTTAGAAAAGGAATTTCTGAGGTGTTTTCTTTCTTTGTGCTCACCTCATGATTCTATTATAGCATGATGCAAAAAAAACACAATAGTTTTCCGTTAAACGGTCGGTGAAAACGGGTTTTCGGGGGAGCGGTCGGTGAAATCGGTTATTTGGCAACTGAAAATGCTTTTTTGCGGAAAAAGATAATAAAAAGCATACCGCTCTGTTTTATGAGAGGGTATGCTTTTAAGAGAAGGTCATTCAGTGCAAAAGAGTAAATAAGAATCTTCCGATGCATGAACCGAACCCGAATGCAGAGCCGGCACAGAGTATCGATACGAATATTAATACTGCGTATTGCAAAGCGGGACGTTTTGAGAGATAGTTTAAAAATGATCTCAGCATGGATGATTACCTCCTTATATCTTTATGAGTCGGTCTATATATTATCACAGCAGAAAGAAAAAAGCAACATTTTTCCGTTAAAAAGCCGTTGAAACCGTTTATACGGCAAAAAACAGCTTGCTTGATCGGATCATGACACTATTCCCGAACGCTCTATGCCTTCTGTGAAGTATTTCTGAAGGCATACATACATTATAAGTATCGGAGTTATGGAAATAAGACAGCCTGCCTCTTTCCAGACTATCTGCTCACGGGGAGACACATCTGCTGTTGCCGAATTAAAAAGACGTACCTTCAACTCTGTATCGAGGTTCTGGAGCATCAGAGCTATAGTTCTTGTATTGGTGAAGAATGTGGAGCTTACGTAATAGTCGTTCCAGTACCATACGACCGAGAACAGGAAAACCGTAAGGAAAGCCGACGTTGCGTTAGGAGCCATGACCTGAATGAAGGTGCGGAGCGGACCGCATCCGTCGATGTATGCGGCATCTTCAAGTTCACGGGGGAGTCCCCTGAAAAACTGGCGGAAAATAAGTATCATCAGTCCTGCACGAATACCGTTTGCGGTAAGTGCAGGAAGGTACATTGTAGCCATAGAGTCGATAAGGTTCACCGTAAGGTCGCCTATGCCGAAGAAGCGGAACTGCGAATACAGCGGAAGGGATATGACCTGCGGCGGAACGAGTATCATCATTATGACTATACCGAAGAGAAGCTTTTTGCCTTTGAAGCTGAATCTTGCAAAGCCGTATCCTGTTATGGCGCAGGATATGACCTGTACCAGTGAACAGCCGATATTCAGTATCAGTGTATTCTTCAATGTGTTCCAGAAGTCCATAGCCTGAACAGTTTCTTTCAGAACGTCAAGGGTATAATGACGGGGTATCCACATTACTGTAGGATCGTTCATATCGCCGCGTTCACGGAAAGTACAGCTTACCATATATATAAGAGGATAGAGGATAACGAAGCTGAGTCCTATTAGGATGAGAGTCCTGAAGAAAGGCCACACTCTGTCCGTAACAGCTTTTCTTCTGAAGTAGGAGCGTTCCTCTTTTGAGAATTCGGGTTTATTTTCCGTGGTATTTTCGGGAACAGTCTGTATATTTGTATCAGTCATACTTTAGCCCCCTATTCTACCTCGTAGTATATCATTTTGTTTACGATGAGCGTTATAACTACTATTGCAGCCATTACCACTGCAAAGTATACCCACGCCATTGCGGAAGCTTCTCCGAAGCGCCAGTCCTCGCCCATATCGTGTATACGTTTCATTACCGCATTGGTGGGACTTGTAAAGGAATCAATGATCGTGAAAATAAGGTTTGCGAGAATATATGGACTTACGCAGGGGAAGGTTATCTTCCAGAAGTATTCCCATGCTGTAGCACCCTCGACCTGTGCAGCTTCTCTTGCGGTGGAGGGGATGGTCTGCAGTGCGGCAAGGAAGAGGAGGATCTGTATGCCTGCACTCCATACTATGCCGAATATATTATCTGCAACTGCCGATATCATACCGCTCATTTTATCGCTTATGCCGTAGATGCCCAGAAAGCGAAGAAGCTTTCCAACAAGGTCCGTAGAGAACATTGTGGAGAACTGCTCTGCTCCCGAATTGCCTGTAGAGCTCATATCTCCTGATATAATGGCGTATACGGGACCTGTTGCGATTATTACGGGAAGGAAGAATACAGCTCTTGCAAGAGTTCTTCCGCGGAATTTCTGATTCAGCATAACTGCAACGAAAAGCGAGAATATAAGTATCAGCGGAGTTTTCCACAGAGTTTCAAGCAGTGTTGATTTCAGAAGGTCGGTGTATTTGCCGTCCTCAGTGAGAACATATTCATACTTATCAAGTCCCACGAACTCCGTCACCATTCTGCCTGTACCGACAGATACTTCACTGAATGAGTAGCAAAGCGACTTGACAAGCGGTATAAGGAAGAATATAAGCGTTCCTATCATCCAAAGGGACAGGAATCCGTAGCCGTAAAGAGCTTTTCTTCTCTGATAGGAGAGTCTGCGCCGAGGTGATTTCTGTTTGTTTTCGCTCATATCCTCACTTCACCTCCTTGCTGCTGAGGGATATGGTATTGCCGTCATAGGTAACGGTCTTTGCTTCAAGGTCGGTAACTACCTTAGTGCCGTCGGAATAAACGGTAGTTATAAGGTCGCCGCCGTTTTCTGTCTTATAGTCCTCTATAGTACATCCGCTCACCTTTTTGAGAAGCGGAGAAAGAAGTCGGTAGCTTTCGGCAGCGTGTTCAGTATGAGCGCTGCTTGCGGCATAGTAATATATATCGTACTCTGTGTCTTTCAGCTCACTGGTCTCGGAGCTGAGAAGGTCGTATTTAAGGCTGCTTCCCGTAGCCGCAGCCATAAGCAGCAGCCTGTCCCTGTCTGGATCGCCGTTTACAGCTTCCGTTGTATATGGTATAAGACCGTGCATAACAATCTGATAGAAGGGCACATCCTCGTTGAAGATATCGAACCTGCTTGAGGACATAGGAACGTCCGTTATACAGCTTACGTAAGGAAACAGGAAGGCATTGGCATTTTCTGCAAGTATGCCGCTTTCAAGGGACTTGCTGAGCTTTTCGCAGTTTTCTTCAAGGAGCTTCGCACACTTTGCCCTTGAAACGGAGTTCCTGCCGTAATCGCCGTACAGTGAAGCAGTCATATCGCCAAGCGAAACGCCTTCAATACCTGCGGCGCTGTAGTTTTCCGCAGTTTCACCGTAGACCTTCCCGAAGGAGACAGGTGATAAAAGGGACAGATTCTTTCTTGCGCCGTCGGGCACACCGTAAGCTTTATCGTAGCTGACTATGCGTGAGTATGAACCCGATACCCTTACAGCGGTGTCTCCGAATGAATTGTAGCCGTTGCCCGAATAGAAGCACCTGTAGTCTGCGGAAGGGTAGAGCCTGATGTCGTTTGCGGATGCGTAGTTTATGAGTGGAGTGAACTCTCTGCTTCCGCCGAGTACCGATGAAGGCTTGGCGGAGGTATCTATCTTGCTGCATATACCGTCATCGGTCCAGTTGTCATATTCCGCTGTGATACTGTCCGCACCTTTCTCTTTCAGCTCGGCGAGGATAGCCTCAGCTTCACCGAAATCTGTAACGGACTGCTTCATATTGACAGGTATGCCGAGTACAGGCTTTTTCTTCTGAACTCCGCCAAGTAGTTTTACGTAAAGCGGTGAAGAGTTTGCCTCTGCACGGGGAGTTATATGCTCCTCGTTTATAAGGTAGTTCCTGTAGCACTCTGCAACGTCCGTATAGTCTGCATCTTCTGCGGTAATGGGATAGTAGCGGAGCTCGATATCATCGGACTTTATGGGACCGCTCTCGAATACCGTCAGCTTATCGCTGTTATTTCCCGACATATAGAAAGTGTCACTGCTTCGCATTACGAATGTGAAGTTACAGAAATTGTATGTGGTGTTGGACTGCCCCGAGGTCTGTGCAGTAATGTATGCGTTGGTATCTCCGCCCGAAGCAACAGTAAGCAGGGCGTTATCCTCTTTTACTATGCCGTATACGGGCATGTATATCTGTTCGGTAACTGCTCCCCTTGTAGTTGGTACGGCAGTGCAGTCGGGACCGTAGACTCTCTGCGAATAGGCATTTACGTCCATAGTTTTCCCGTTGTTGAAGCGTACAAGCGCACCGCTTCCGTCAGGGATAATGAAATATCCCTCCTCGTTTTCGCCGCCTGCACCGAATGAACTCATAATGGTCAGTTCCATGGCAAGATTTGCGGAGTTGGTCTCTTTTATCTCGCTGACCTTTACAGAAGCCTTAAGGCAGTCCTCTTCGAGAGTGTACTCAACGGGGACGGTGAAGCCTGCGGATGAGAAGGTGTATACCGCTTTTATGCCGTTTGCGGTATCAGTAACCTTTATATCGCATTCGTTATCGCCTGAGCGCAGTACATTGTTCACTGAACGGCTTGCAGGCACTCCGTAGCGGAGTTTCAGCGACGAACGCATATCGTCTGTTACAAGCGGAGTTGCAAGACGGTCTCTTCCTGCGCCGAGAGGTGAGGACCACCATATGTATCCCGTTTTTTTGTTCTCGATGCCGATATTTGCATAGCGGTCGTCAACTATCATGGAGTAGTTCTCATTCTCTGCATGACGCCTGAACACTCCGAGGACCTGTTTTTCATCGGCTGACAGCCATACGAAGCTGCCGTCCGCAGTGGATGTGTATACAGTTTTATCGTCCTCTCTGCCCTTGAAGCGGTAGGAGGAGGTTATCTTTGTAAGCTTTCTGTCCGTAAGGAACAGCTCTTTTTTATCTGATGAACGGAACAGACATGGCTCGTCTATGGTGGATATGACCTGACGGATACTCAGTACTCTTGACTTGTCCTCGCTGACGGTCAGCATGAAGCGTCCGCCGTCGCTTATGTACATGAGTCCCTCGTCGGACTTACTGCCCTTTTTGAATGTAGCCGCAGGAGCACCTGTTTTCTTGTCTACTGCGGTAAGTTCGCCAAGCTTTTTCAGTTCGCTGACGGTCTCATCGGTCTTTTTCTGTTCGTCGGTGTATTCCGACTTCTTTTTGGGTTTACCGCCGACAGCTTCCCATAGCTCGTCATCGAAGTCCTTATCCTTAAGGTAAACTTCAAAACCGTCCGCCTCGCCTATCTTTTTAAGGTAGGTCTTTATATGCTCAGCTGAAGCTGTAACGTTTTCCACCGACTCCTTACGCTTTGCATCGGCAGGCTTGGTATCGGTCTCTTCTGTCTGTTCAGGGATAGTTATATCGTCCTCACTGCTGTCTGCATAGGCGTTTCCCGATACCGTTAGCAGAGCTGCTGCTGTCAGACACAGGAAAAGCCTTTTTATTTTTCCTTTCATGATTTCACCGCCGTTCGCTCAGACACGTACCCTGTAGGATATCTCGGTGTATATGGTGTAAAGGAAGATGTAGACCTGCTGTAACAGTGACATTGAAAGCACCAGCAGGAACAGCATTATGAGCATAGCCGCAATTGTCAGCAATATTGCCAGGACCGTTTTGCCGAAGGTGTACTGATGTACCGATCTTATTGCCGAGAACAGGAGTATCACCGTCCAGACAGTACCGATTATCTGAATTATCTGTATGAATACCGATTCATCACGTATAAGGAAGTGGGACAGCAATGTTGTAATAAAGGACTGCGCCACAAACGGGATAAGAGCGTAGGCGCTGTATATGCATATGTTACGCATGGTGCCTTCGCCGTCCAGAAGAGTGCATACGGACCAGTTCCCCACCACCCATACCGCGAACAGAACGAAGCTCTGTATTATGTATGGCATGATGTTGAATATCTTGTCATAGGTCGCATAGAACTGAAAGCCGTAGAGCCGGCTCACGGCAATACGTGAGAGGAACAGCAGGAACACGATGAAGAAGGCTATTTTCAGCGAGCCTGACTTCTTCCAGCGCATATCCTCAAATCCCTCGGCAGGGTGAGTTACTGCGTACTTAACCCACTGCGCCTGAGTAAGGTCCATCATGTGCTATCCCTCCTTTTTCTCTGTAGTAACAGCTTTGCGGCGATTCTTCCTGAGTTTGCCGGTTAAGGCAAGTAAAACAGCCGCTGCTGCGATGACTGCGGCAATTATGCCGAAGTTTGCCCTTAGCCACTCCATACGGTAGCCCTCGAAAGCCTTATTGTATATGTCACTTGCTTCCGCAAGCTTTGCGTATTTCATTGCGCCCTTATAGTCGCCCTTTCTGAGAAGTCCCGAAGCCATTCCCACATAGGCGCGCAGGTAGTTTCCATCGTATTCAAGGACCTCCTGCCACGGACCTATAGCCTCGTCGTAGCGGCCGTTATTGTGGAGAGCAGCCGCCTTGTGGACTATGCTGCCGAAGTCTGTTTCGGTGAAAACTGTCACCGTATTCTTGCTTGAATCCAGTACGTAAAGGTCATTCCCGAAGGATTCAAGTGCGGCAGGCTGGTCGAAGCCGCCAAGCTGTTTTGATACGGTGCCTGTTATGAAAAGCAGTCCGCAGTCCTCATCGTACTGGAAGACTCTGCCGGAGGTAAGGTCGAGGCAGTTGATATTGCCGTCCTCTGCAATATCTATATCGCATATTGCAGGAGCCATAAGTCTGTTCTGTGAGGTGTCATATACGGGAGTATAGTCGCCGAATATAACGTCCATATTTGCGAAAATGTTCTTTCCTGCGGCGTTGAGCTTCTTCACTGTATCGGTGGACTGAGTTGAAGAAGCGGAGCATGTGAAGATGAAATCGCCGTCTATATCGAAGCTTGTTATTCCCGAGGGGATGTTTCTCATCTGGCGGGCTTTTTTCTTTTCGGATATGAACAGTCTTCCGAAAAAGTCGCCTATCCTCTGCATGGTCGGCTGAACTCTGTTTGCGCCGTAGAATCCCGTGAATCCGCCGTCAGGCGAGAACATAGCCGCACCTGTGGTAATATTGCTGAGGACTACGTATACATTGCCTGCCTTGTCGGCAATTACTTTCTGCGGAAGAAATGTCCTGTTCCTGTCATAGACCTCCGAATCTGGTTTGGTTATCTCCATTTCGACGCTGCCCTGAGTATCGCATACGAGTACACGGGAGTTATCATGGTCCGCAATGTACATATACCCGTTGTAGGGGGATACAAAGACTCCCGTGGGAGCTTTAAGCCGTGTGGTGCTGCCGTCCTGCATTGTGAAGCGGTCGTATATCTTAACTGTGGAACTGAGTCCGCTGTCTGCGGCGACTATCCTGTTGTTTCCTGTATCGGCAATGTAGAAAGTGCCGTCCGTACCGCAGAACAGGTCACTTGGTGAACTGAAGGGAGACGTACCGAGGTCGGTGCCTGAAACAGCACGTTCCGCTATATATCCTGCCTGAGAGGGGATAGGCTCACCCCAGCAGTCGTAGTTATAGACCTCGTAGGGTTCACCTGCGAAAGCCGCAGGGAATGAACCTCCCCACAGTACTGCTGCCGAAGCAAGGAGAGCGGCAGCTCTTCTGATGATGTTCCTCACAGAGCCACCTCCTATTCCTTTATGCCCGAATGCGCCATAGTCTCGATTACCTGACGCTGTGCGAGCATGAAGAATATGACAGGCGGAAGCAGCATGAATACAGCCGCCGCCATTGCAACGCCTGCCTTGGCGAGTCCCGAGGCTGCTGCCTGAGTTACCACAGTGGGGAGAGTTTTATACTGCTCCTTGAACACCCAAGAACCTGCCTGTATGTTCCATGCGCCCTGAAATGCGAATATCATCAGCGTCATGAGTGCAGGCTTCTGATTCGGTATGACTATCTGCCAGCATATGCGGAAAAGTCCTGCACCGTCCACCTTTGCAGCCTCTATCATGGCATCGGGTATCTGCGATATGGACTGACGCATGAGGAAGAGTCCCATAGGCGATGCCACCGAGGGGAGTATAAGTGCCAGAGGATTGTCAATAAGATGCAGTTTGGACATAACTATGTACTGCATGATGTATATTACGTTGCTCTGATACAGCAGGGCGATTACTATGATGCTGTTTATGGCTTTGCTTCCGGGAAATTTGCATTTCGCAAGGGTAAATGCAGCCATTGATGAGAATATGCACTGCAATACCGTTACGGATACCGTCACCGCAAGACTGTTGAAGACATACCTTGAAAAGGGTACACGGTTGCTGTTGAGGTCACGGAACATATCCCTGAAATTGTCAAGAGTGGGACGAACCGCATAAAGCTTCGGAGGGAATATGAAAAGCTCCTCCACAGGCTTGACTGACATGACTATAGTGAGGTATATGGGAAGCACCATGAACAGTCCCGTAACTGCAAGAAACAGTCCGATAGCGATAGTACCGCCGTGTTTTCTGCCTGCCTGTCGGTTTGAGGCTTTAAGCTTGTCTGTATTGGTCATATAAAGCCTCCTTAGTCGGTATACTTGCCGAGAAGTCGGCTGATGAGACGGCTGCATACGTACATTGCCACGAAAAGCACCATGCATATTGCGGATGCATAGCCCATTTCAAAGCGTACCCAGCCGTAATCGTAGGCGTGAGTCATAATTGTGTGCGCTTTGTAATCAGTACTCGGGAATCCAACAAGGTTCTGAGCCACAGTGCCTGCTGTAAAAGAGCTTACTATCTGCATAACTGCGGCGAACATGAGCTGCGGTCCCATAGAGGGGAGAATGATGTATCTGAGCTCCTGCCAGCGGTTGCGGATACCTTCTATAGCTCCTGCCTCATAGAGTGAGCGGTCGATGTTCTGGAAGCCTGCCCTTAGGGCAAGGAAGCCTGCGCCAAGTGATATCCAGAGCTGTACCACTATAGTGACTCCGAGAACGTATCTGCCGTCCGTAAGCCACTGTATAGGGGCGCGTATCAGTCCCGTATTTATAAGGAACGAGTTGGCATAGCCGTTCATATCGCCGCTGAAAATAAGCTGCCATACGGTGTAGACGTTCGCCATTGAGGGGGCGTAGAATATGAGAGTGAACAGGGTTCGGAGCTTCGGGGGGAGTTCGTTTATAAGCCACGCCAGCAGAAAGCACAGCACATAGCTTACGGGACCTGTCAGAAGCGCAAATACCAGCGTTACTCTTATAGAGCGGATGAATACCTTGTCCGAGAGGAAGAGCGTGGCATAGTTTGAAAGTCCCACGAACTTCGGCGGCTCTGCCATATTGAAGTCGGTAAATCCCATAGGCAGGGACATTATGACAGGTATGACTGTGAATATGATGAAGAACAGCATGAAAGGCGCTATCATGCCGTAGCATTCCTTGCTGCGCTTTACAGAGCGCCAGAGTTCACGGCGCTGCTCTTTTTTTGTGCGTTTTCCGATGCTTTCGGCAGATATCTCAGCCAAAGCTTCCGCCTCCTTTCGTTCAGCCGCTGTATTTTTCGATCTCACGGCGTTTTCTTTCTATCTCGTCATTTATATCCCTGTTGTACCAGATAAGTGTATCACGGGGATTTTCGCCTTCGTTGACTGTTTCACGGAAGGCATTCATTATATTTCTCGTAACTGCATAGGATGCAGGTATTATCGGTATCTCTGTAAGCTGACTGCGCTGGGCGTTCAGACGTTCAAGCTCGTCCTTTGACCATGAAAGACGCTGCAATGCTTCGGTGTTTGCGGTGTCGAAGCGTCCCATGATACCCATTAGTCCCTCTATCTGCGAAGCGTACTCGACCTGTGTTTCGGTATCGGTGAACCAGCTTATGTACTTCCAGGCATCCTCTTTGTTCTTGACTTTGCTGAATATGACAGCTCCCGAGCCGTTGGAGTTAGCCGCATGGGATATGCTTCCGTCACTCTGTACCGTACCGGGCACCTGACAGAAATCCCAGAGCCCCTTTATTTCGGGAGCAGCAGCGGAAAGCTGATTGAAGAAGGTATAGTTGGAAATGACTATAGGGTATTCGCCTGTGCGGAATCTGCTGAAAGGATCGTAGCTCTGTTCAAAGCTGTACTTCGTGTAGAAGTCCGTCCACTCCTCAAAGGACTGCACTGCATCAACTGTACTGAAGCAGGATGCGGACAGGTCCTCGTTATAGTAATTCTGTCCCTTCTGCAGCATGAGCATTGCGAAGGTGTGTCCCGTTTCCGTTGCGGGAGAGATGTTATTCGGAGGAAGCACCAGTCCTGCGGACATGTAGTTCCTTTGCAGGGCAGGGAGCATGTCTATGAGCTCCGACCAGGTCTCGGGGGGAGATGTTATTCCGAGCTCCGAGAGTATATCCGTTCTGTAAAACATCATCGGCCATGACTGGCTTATGGGAAGTCCGTATATGCCGTTTCCGAATGTGTAGGGAGTCATTGCGTTTTCCTGGAAACGCTGTGCGGTTTCGGCATAATCGGGGAACTGCGAAACGTCCTCGATGAGTCCTCTTGCAGCGAGATTTACGGGGAATTCACCGCCTAAGAACAGCGCAACATCGGGACCTTTGCCTGCAAGGGATGCTTCGATGATGCCGCCTGATACAAGGTTAACCGATACGGGGATGCCATATTCGGGGATGAAGCTGTTTTCGGTAAGCTCCTTTACGACCTGAGCCTGGTCACGTCCGAGACTTACCCACACATTCAGTGCATCTTTGTCCTCAACATCCGAGAGTGTCGTATAGTCCTCGAAAAACGAGCCGAAGAATGAGCGTATGCCGAAAGAAATGGCTTCCCAGAGCTTAGGCTTCACACGGCTGAAGCTTTTATCCTCCGAGGCAAGCTCTATATAGTCCACTTCAAGGGGCTGGTCACGGTAGTCCCTGAGCCATGCGGAAACGGAGGTAAGGCTGTCCTTTATCTGCTTCATATAGTCGGGTATAAGCAGGGGATGCTTTACGCATTTATCCAGTATCACCGCAAGATTTTCCAGTATAGCGGCTTCGGAGCCTTTGCTGTCCGAAATATCTTCTATATCGGTGCGGATAGAGCGGAGTTCGCCTGAAAGACGGGCAAGGTCATCCGTAAGGGTTGGTATCTTTTCGTGGACGTAGTAATCTGTGTATTTATCGGGAGACGGTCCCGTTATCATCAGTATGCTTCTGTAGCATTGGTCAAGCGCCCTGACTGCGGAATCAAGTCTCTGAAGCGGTTCGCCTATCTCGCCTGTAACGCACTCCATAGCTATAGTGTGGTCACGACCGCCTTCAAGGTATACCTCTATTTCCTTTCCGTCGGCGGAAGGCTTTACAAGCTGCCAGTCCTTGTCATATCCGAATTTTATATCGTCCAGTTCATGACATGGAACTTCGCCGTCAATGTACAGTCTTCTGTTGGAGCTGAATCCTCGCATCTGATCCTGACGCGCCTTGATGCCTATTCTGTACCAGCCGCCTTTTCCTATCTCTTCCGCAGGTATAACCCATTCCGCAGTCTGTGCGGCTTTTTTCCATTTTCCGCCTCCGCCGAGGGTATTGTATACTACCTTTACAGGATCGGCAGGTGAGGCGAGACAGCTTGTGCTGTCCGTAGTGGGACACAGCGTCGGATCGGATTTGTATGCGGCATTTTCGCCCTCTATGCGTATCAGTGCGGACTCTGTGTCCTTTGATGCTCCGCCCAGTGAAGCAACGTATTCGGTATATGTGGGGAGCGGTTCGGGAGAGCGTATATCTATCGTATCTATGGCGAACTCCGCACGTTCAGAGGAAATGCCGAGGGTATGGTGTCCCTTTTCCAGATAGAACGCAAGGGGCGTATCGTACAGACCGTCGGGATCGCTTATTGACCGTGTGAGCCACATGCCGTCCTGAACCTGCGAAGGACGCACCTGATTACCTCTTGAATCTGTGTAGATATCCTTCTTGTTCACCCATACACGGCTGAGAACTACCCTCGAAGCCGAGTCAAAGGGAGTGCTGCCGTCTACAGTCAGTGAAAGCTCGATATCAGAACTGCCTGACTGCATGGGGAAATAGGTCATATCGATGCAATAGCTGCCTGTTTCGGGGACTTCTATATCGTAAGTGACTTGTCCCTCGGCGCTTGACCACACCAGAACATCCTCGTGATGCTCATCATCAGCGCCGTAGCTTTCAACGGTGAATTCGCCGTTCTCTGCGGATGAATAGTCCGAGCCCTTTATGCTGATCTCGGTATCTTCGGGACAGCTTTCGCCGTATGTACCGAGGTATTCGTGATATGTAGGAACAGACGTGTCTATGGGTTCGATAGGGTAATAGCCGCTGTCGGGAGTATCGGCAGCAAGTGAAGAAGTCGGGAAGCTGACAGGTATAATAAGGCATGAAAAAATACCCGAAAGCAGTTTCAGGCATAGTTTTTTTCCATTCATATCATCAGTCCCCCTTTTGCGGACAGTCTGTTATCCCTCGTTGCTGCACCGTGGTGATAGTGCATCCGAGAGCATCGGAGCGGAGTGATTCGGGGTGCATTTTTACATAAATAAGTATATCAAATATGCGTTGTATTGTCAAGAACGCAGGAGAGTTGTCACTGTTACCGATCGAGATAAGAACTTACGATATAAATACAATAAGATACGAATAAGCGGAGGCATTGTGAGGGACAGGGTTCCTCATTGCACAAAGCGATCAGCAAAAAGAGACCGCCGAAGCGGTCCCCTTGCTGATCGTTATTGATATCAGAGTGTATCGATTATATCGAGAGAATGGCTCTCGTTCATTGAAGTACACATCTCGATGAACTTGTCGAGAGGTACGTTCTTGAGCTGCTTGTTTCCTCTGATGTTGATAGATACCTGTTCGTTTTCAGCTTCGCTGTCACCGATGATAACAACATACGGATCCTTGTAGTCCTTGAATCTTCTGATCTTGTTCTTCATGTTGTCGTCTGTGTAGTCAGCTTCAACTCTGATGCGGTTCTTCTTAAGGAGTGCAGCTACCTTCTTAGCGTATTCGTTGTGCTCTGTTCTGATAGGAACGATACCTACCTGCATTGGTGAGAGCCAGAACGGGAATGC
>AUXO014937368.1_pt1 | contig 12811 bp, 6 predicted proteins | sample 768731 | NCBI WGS metagenome assembly AUXO01 (sample SAMN02715735, study PRJNA202380) | gut metagenome | biome: sheep rumen | host: Ovis aries | place: New Zealand: Palmerston North
ATTTTTGGATTTGCTTTATCTTTTTCTATTTTATCTCTTATTCTGTTCATTGTAACATCAATTGTTCTAATAGCTCCAACATATTCTTCATATTCCCAAACTTCACGAAGTAACATTTCTCTTGTTACAACTTGTCCTGGCTGACTAGCTAAATATTTTAAAACATCAAATTCTTTTTTTGTAAGATTGATAACTTCTCCATCAACTTTTGCTTCTATTTTCTTAAGGTCTAGTGTTAAATCGCCTACTCTTATAATATCGTCTTTATTTTCTTTTTTCTGCATATTTAAGTTTTCTAAATTAGCATTTATTTCTGATTGTCTTAAGTTTGCTTTTACTCTTGCCATAACTTCTCTTACTTGGAAAGGTTTCGTAATATAATCAACAGCTCCCATTTCTAAACCAACAATTTTATCAGTTTCTGAATCTTTAGCTGAAATCATTAAAATTGGAATATTAGACATATTTGAAGCAAATTTTATTTTTTTACAAACAGAAATTCCATCTAATCTTGGAAGCATTACATCTAATAAAATTAAATCTGGCTTTTCATTTATTGCTTTATCTACAGCAGTTACTCCATCATATGCTTCAATTGTATTGTAACCTTCTTTTTGCAAATTAAAAGCTAACAAATCAATTATACTTTTTTCATCATCAACTACAAGTATGGTTTTTTTATCTTTTTCTTCTAATTCTTCCACAAAACTACCACCTTTCAAAAAGAAATTATGTCTTTCTTTTATATTTTTATTATATATCACATTTAACATTTTTGTACAAGTTTTTTTTCAAATTTATTACTACTTTTTTTCAAAAAAACACCTAATGTTATTTAACTGTAATTTAATATATTTTTTTAACATAGTCAATACATTTTTGTAAAATTTTTCTTAACATGCTCTACTTGTTTTTATAAATAAACCTCTATGTTATTAATTTTACAATTGTTTTGTAATAATATTTTCTTTTCTTTTATTTCTTCACCATTTACTATAAATTTTTGAATACCACAATTTCTCTTATTTAGATTTTTTACTTTTATATTATACATACTTGTTTTATATTTATATTTAATTTCATATTCTTTCCAATCTTTTGGAATGCATGGATTTATATAAATATATCCATTTTCGATTTTAAGTCCTAATATATATTCTAAAATAGCAATATAGTACCAGCTACTTGAGCCTGTATACCAATTCCATCCGCCTTGACCTAATAAATCTTTATTACTATATAAATCCGCTTCTAAAATGTATGGTTCTAGTTTAAATTTTTTTGCTTCTTCTTTATTTTTGGAATGTTCTATTGGGTTTATCATTTCTGCTATTTCAAATGCTTTATCACCAAAGCCTAAAATTGCTTCTGCTATAATCATCCAACAAGCAGCATGTGTATATTGTCCACCATTTTCGCGCACCCCAGGTGGGTATGATTTTATATATCCAGGATTAATATCTGATTTTTCAAATGGTGGGTCAAATAGTTTTACTATTTTATTTTCTTTATCTATTAAATAATTTTCTGCTTCACTTATAGCTATAAACTTCTTATCATTATCTCCAGCATCTGAAATAACTGACCAACTTTGTGAAATACTATCTATTTTGCATTCTTCTGAATTTATACTTCCTATCTCATAACCTTCATCTGTTACAGCTCTTTTATACCAACTTCCATCCCATCCTTTAGTATTTAAATTCTTTTTTAAATTTTTAATTATATTTAGATATTTTTCTGATAAATCTTTTCTATTTTTTATATCACATATTTGAATAAACTTTTTTAATACATCATATAGAAAAAAACCTAGCCAAATACTTTCTCCTTTTCCTCTGTTTCCAATATTACTAAACCCATCATTCCAATCGCCAGCTCCAATCTTAGGAAATGGATCTATTCCTTTATTAATAGTATTTTCAATTGCTCTTATACAATGTTCAAAAAGTGTTTCTTTTTCTGCAGAACCATAATATATATTATACCTTTCGTTTTCATCATCTTTTAATTGCTCACCTTTTAAATATTCAATACTTTCATCTAAAATACTATAATCATTTTCTAATCTAATATATTCTTCAGTAGCATAAACTAACCATAATAAATCATCTGAAAATCTTGTGCGTATGCCTTTTTTGGTTTCATTATGCCACCAATGAAGCACATCACCTTCTTTAAATTGATGTCTAGCAGAATTAATTATTTGCTCTTTTAAATATTTCGAATCTATATATCTTATTCCAATGGTATCTTGAAGCTGGTCTCTATATCCATAAGCTCCTCCTGATTGATAATATCCAGTTTTACTTAAAATTCTACTAGAGATAGTTTGATATACAAGCCAACCATTCATCATAATATTAGTACTCTCTGAGGGTGTTTTTACTGTTATTGTATTTAAAATATCATTCCATTTTGTTTTTACATTATATAATTCTTTTTCTACTACTTCATCATCACTATACTTATTCTTAATTTTTTCAATTTCTTCTATATTTGATGTTTCACCAATAATCAAATTAATTATCTTGCTTTCAAATTTATCTAATTTAAGAATATACTCAATTCCAATACAAGAATTATTACCCAAACCTGACATATTATTTAAATTTGTATAAAGAACATCTGGATTTAAAAGATTTCCTTCACCAAAAAAATTATCTTTTTCTCCTGTATAAGAATTTATTTTTAAATTACTAGTTACATACATTATTTTATTACTAAAACTCATATCATTCTTTAATTTATTTTTTATAATTAATGAATCATTTACCTCTTTTACTTCAATATTCCCATTAGTAATTATTTCATCTTCACCCAAAACTGGTTTAATATATATTACAATTTTTATTCTTCTATTCTCATTTACTAAATTTTTAATCTTCAGTTTATATATTTTTAAAGACTCATCATTTGGTACAAATACATCAACTTCTTGATTTAAATTATTATTTGAATTTTGTAAATTTGTATAACCAAAACCATGAGTAATATAATAATAATTTTCATTAGGAATTACTCCAGAATTTAAAGTCCAAATCTCTTTATTATTTTCATCTTTCATATATATAATCTCTGAAGGTAAATCTAATACTTTATCATTATTCCATGCTGTTAATCTATTTAATCTACTATTTTTACTCCAAGTATATCCACCAAAATTATCTGTAACAATAGTTCCAAAAAAACTATTTGAAAGAATATTACACCATACTGCTGGAAGTTTATTTTGATTATTCTTATAAATTCTATATTCTTTTCCATCTAGAGTAAAACCTCCATAAGAATTATCAAATAATAATTTTTCTTTCTTTAATGGATATATTTCTATATTATTATTTATAGGTCCATCATATTTTACCTCATTTATTTTTTCTTTTTCTTCCATTTTTTTAATATATTCATTTATTCCACCAATTGATGCATCAATTATAATATTAGCTTTAAATATCATTGCATCTAAATCATCTTTATGGATATCTTCCTTGTTAAAAATAAAAATTCCAGTATTTACATTTTTTAAATAATTTAATTGCTTATTTGAAATAACCTCATCAATACTTTGTTTTACAAATCTTTCATATAAATCTATTTCTTGATTTATTATTACTAAATCAAGATGAATTTTTTTAGCTCTATAATATTCATAAGCAGATATTATTTCTTCTATAACATAAATATCTTCTACACTTTTAATATTTACAAGTATAATTGGATTATCACCAGAAATTCCATATTTCCATAAACTATTTATCTCCACTTCATTTATTATAAGAACATTTTTTGAAAGTTTAATTTTTAAAATATATTTTAATAACTTAACATATAGTAAAATTTTATCACCATCTGCTTGTAAATATTTACATTCTTCTTCAACTCTTGCCCTAGCTATATTTAATGTTCTATTGATTTCCTCTTCACTTTTAATATTTTCTAGGTTATTTTCAGCATCATTTTTATTATCAGAAACTGAAAGTAGTAAATTAATATCTACTTTTTCCTTTCCTCTAACCTTTATTGTCCTTTTCATAGCTATAATAGGATCTGTTACTTGCACTATTTGTTTTGAAAAACTTTTCTGATTTTTTACCATTTGAGGAATTCCTAGATTCTCTCTACCGATATATTTTTCTTTATTAATTTCATATTCAAAATCCACAATTTGTTCACCTTCTGTGTATAAGCATGTAGCTAAATATTTATAATTTATTAAATTCCTATCTCTTTTTTCAAAAATAATATTTTCATTTTTTTCCTCAAACTTCATAAATAATTTATTAAATGCAGGATGTGAATATTCATCCATTTTATTTGATAATGATGGTTCAAAATCAGCAATTATCTCTAAAAATTCTTCTTGAGAACCTAAATTTTCAATTTGTAGTTTTCTTATTTCTACTGGCTTATTGGGATTCAAACTAATTATTAGATTAATTTTCAAGTTATTTTCTTGTTTATAAAAAACTGCTTTATCTGGAGCAAAGATAACTTTACATTTTTCAAAAACATCTATTACTTTTTTATTTTTCAAATTTCTTATATAAAAACTTACTCCTTTTTTTAGTTCACTTGTTTCCTTATAATTATTTACCATTACATTTTCATATTCACTTATGCTTTCTCCAAAATCATCTATTAAAATTCTATATTTATCATTTGCAATAACATTTACATTTTTATATATTTTTCTTGGATTTTCAATAACTCTTTCGACATAAGAATTATACTGTAAATTTTTATTTTTAATTATTTTTTCTTTTTTTTCTTTTGTTATTATCATTTTTATTGGCATTCTTTCTTGAAGAAGAATTTCAGTCATTTCTATTTCAGGATTTTCATTAAATCTACGTCTTAGAATATTATTATTTATAAGATTATTTAGTGATAATAAAATTAAACCTTGGTGATGAGCCATAAATGTTTTTACAATAACTTTTTTATTATTCTTCATTCTAGATGGCGTATAATCTATTGATTCATAAAAACCATATTTGCCAGTTGCACCTTCTTTTTCTAATCTTTTTATGTTTTGAATTCCGAGTTTTGTCTCATCTTCTAAAGACAAGAAAGTGCTATAAGGTGATACAACAATATCTTCTTCTAATCCTCTTTTTAAACCAAGCCAAGGTATCCCAAAAGCTTTATATTGATAATTATTATTTAAGTCTCTTAAATTAAAAGCAGATTCAGAAATTCCCCATGGAATATCTAGTTTTTTTGAATATTCTATTTGACTCATTATAGCAAATTTACTAGATTCATCTAAAAGACTACCTTTATATCTTTTAAGATTAATATTTGGCATTAAATATTCAAATGCTGTTCCAGTCCATGAAATTAATCCTTTATATCCATTTAAACTTGTTAATGTTCTACTTAAGTTGTTCCAATGTTTAACAGATATATCGCCTTTTGCAATTGCTACTAAACTTGCTTGCCTTGCTTCAGATGCAAGAAAATCATAATATGAGTCAGAAATTTTATTTTCTTCTAAATTAAACCCTATTGATAGTAATTTATTTTTACTACTATATAATTTAGAAAAATCAGTATTATCAATTAAATCACTTACTATATTAATTAAGCTATCTAAATCACTTTTATTTTTATTTTCTAATAAAAAAGTTTTTACTATATATAAATATCCTACAAAATTTCCACTATCTACAGAAGAGATGTATCTTGGCAATAGTGGCATTAATGTTTTTGTATTATACCAATTATATAAATGCCCATTCCATTTGCTTAAAGATACTACTATTTCTATAATATGTTTTAAATAGTCTATTGTTTGTTTGAAATTTATAAATCCCAAATCATATGCTGAAATTACAGCTAAAAGTTCTAAACCAATATTTGTTGATGATGTTCTATTTACAATTTTATTTACTCTATCTTCTTGATAATTATCTGGCATTAGAAAGTTGTTTTCTTCATTTATATAATCTTCAAAAAAACTCCATGTTTTTTTAGCTATTTTTATTAAGTATTCTTTTTCTTTTTCTATAATAATGTTTTTTGAACTCTTTTCTTTACTAATATACCATGCAATAAGTGGTGCAATTAAAAACATTATAGATAAAAATTTTGCAAATAAATTTGGAAACATAAATATGGTAATACCCACAATTATGTTTACTTTCATTTCATTATAATAATACTTTAAATCACTTTTAGTGTTTTTTTCACTATCTTCTGCTGTTACCCATTCTAATAGCTTTGTACGAGTTTTCATTCTATATAAACTTCTTATAATACTATCTATATTTTTATATGCTTCATATGGTAAAAAGATAATTTGCAAAATTGCTCTAAAAAAACTTATTTTTAAATTACTTATTTCACCAGAAAATTTTTTATATGCATAAACAGCACCTGTAATATTACTTTCTTTAAAAATGATATTGTTTATAATATCTAATAAATATATTATAGTTAAACTTAATATTGGAGTTATTATCAAAAAAATATTTAAACTACTATCATTTATCATGGTACTTATTCCAATAAATAATAAAATTAAAGCAAATATATTAATTAAACTTCTTCTTAAATTATCAAATATTTTAAATTTTGAGATTTCATTTAATCTATCATTTTTAAGCCATTTTATTATTTGCCAATCCCCTCTAGTCCATCTATGATTTCTCAAAATATATGGAATATATTTTATAGGATAACCATCCAAAAGCATAACGTCTGTAAGTAATCCACATCTTAAAAAATTTCCTTCTAACAAATCATGACTTAAAATAGTATTTTCTGGGAATTCACCATTTAAAATTTCATTATATAAATCAACATTATATATTCCTTTTCCAGTAAAAATTCCCTCATCAAAATAATCTTGATAAATATCTGATATAGCATTTGTGTAAAAATCCACTCCACCTTTCATACTATATAATTCAACAAACAAGCTTTTTTGTGATAATGATAAATCCATCCCAATTCTAGGCTGCATTATTCCATAACCATCAACTACTCTATAGTTTTGAACAACAGGCAAATTTAAAATATGACTCATAGCTCCAATTAATTTTGCTGCTGAATTTAAATTTAAATTAGTATCACTATCTAATGTTATTATATATTTTATATTTGGAAGATTTTCTTTTGCTTTTTCAATTGTATTTATCCAAAAATTATTTGGAATTTTACCTTTAATATATTTATTAAAGGTTGTTAAAATTCCTCTTTTTCTTTCCCAACCTATAAAAGACTGTTCAGAATTATTCCATACTCTTTTTCTATACAAAAAATGAAATTTACAAAACTTGTCTGATCCATATTTTTCATTTAATTTATTTACACATTCTATTCCAGATGCAATTACTTCATCATCAAATTCAACTCTTTCTGTTTTTTCCTCTGAACAATCTCCAAGAAGAGCAAAATACAAATTTTCAGATTTATTAGCAATATAATAAACCTCTAATTTCCTAAACATTTCTCTTACTTTTTCTTTTGATTTCAAGATAGTAGGAATAACAACAAATGTTGCATCTTCTTTTGGAATTCCATTTTCATAATCTAATTTTGGAATTATAACAGGCACTTTCAATTTGCTCATAATATAATTAGTACTTCTTAAAATAATTTCAGATATCGGAATATAAAATAAGCAACTTAAAATAGCAGATAATATTGGATTTTTACTTTTAATCAAAAATTTTACATAAATTAGTAAACAGACATATATGGAAACAAATATATTTATTCCAACATATAGCCTTGCTTTAAACCTGTTATTATTTATCTTATGTTTGCCAATTTCTAGTTTTTCATATAACTCTGTTATTCCATCTTTTAATAAATAATACCCAACATGCGATTTTTTCTTATCTTTTATATTATTTACATTACTAAATCTAATTGCGAGTTCTAAAATTTTTTCTGAGATATATACTTCAGATATTTTAGTTCTCTTAGCGATTTTTTCTATAATTTCTCTATAATAATTTTTGCTTTCCTCATCCATCTTAGAATATATACCTGCTGGATCTAATTTTAATATTTCTTCTGAAGCATTCATATAACTATAATTTTCAATAAAATTAATTCTATTTATATCTTTAATACTTACTATACAATTTCCCATTGTAATTTTAATATTTGCAATTTGAAAATGCTCTTTTTGAATTACTTCAGATATAGTTAGTCCGAGTTTTTGCACTTCTTTTTCAAGAATATTTTGATATATCACTCCTTTTTTTCCATATTTTTTTAATTTATATGACATATATTCAATAAAAGGATATTTGAGTTTTTCCTCAGAAATTTTAATACTTTTTTCATTATTAGAAAATACCAAATTAGCATTTTTTCTTTTCTCAATTAATCTTTCTATTATGCTTTCGGCTTTGTATTTTTGGATTTGAGATGAATAAATTTTTTCACATAATTCTTTAATATGTGATATTATGGAAATTTTCAAAAAAATACCTATGTTTGATAATTCTTCCATACTTAATAGTTTTTTTCTCTGATAAGCTTTAAGTGCAATATCTATTAATTCTCTATCAATTTTACAATCTGAAAATGCAACAATTTCTTCTGCTAAAATATAACTTCTAGCAAATCCAAAATATCTGTCATTAGAAAGTCCAATCATATTTTTGTATTTTTTTAAAGGTAATTCTTTTTGAATTACCTTTACAGTTTCTTCAATTATATAAAAGTTGTCCAAAATCCATTCACCAGCAGAATGAATTTTTATACCGAGTTTTATATGTTTTGTAAGTAAATTATAAGTAGCAAGAATAAATTTATAATCTTTAATTAAATTTGGAATTGGATAAGTATCACTACTAGTATTACTTCTAATAATATGCTCAGAAGCTTCTTTTTCTATATGCTTTGCGAGTTGTGTTCTATCAAGCAATGTTCCACTTATATTAATTTTTTTATATTTTTTCATAAATTCCTCTTTTCATAAAGATAGTATTTTTTATAATATCATTTCCAAAAAAAGAATTATTTATACAAAAAATGTAAACAGGATTTATAAGCATATTTCACATTTTATTTCATATATATTGAAAAATAAAGTTAAAGAGGTTTATATGTTAATTTCAAATAGAAAAATAATAATAATTATATGTATAGTAATAATAATATTAATACTTTTTAAAAGTATTAAATATACTGAAAAAAATGTTTTTACATCTTCTACTCCGATATCTAATCACATATTAATTATAGATGCTGGTCACGGTTTACCAGATGGTGGTGCTATTGGAATTAATGATTCAGTTATTGAATCTAATTTAAATTTAGAAATAGTACTAAAACTTCAAAAACTATTAGAAGCATCAAGTTGCACAGTTATATTAACACGCTCAGATGAAAATGGTATATATGATGTAGATGCAAATACAATAAGGGAGAAAAAAATTTCAGATATGAAAAATAGAGTAAAAATAGCAAATGATTCAAATGCAGATTTTTTTATATCTATTCATATGAATAAATTAGATGATTCTAGTGTTTCGGGTTTTCAAACATTTTATAAAAATCAAGATGAAATAAGTAAAAATTTGGCAAACAACATTCAAAATAATTTAAATATCTTTATAAAAAATGAAAATTCTAAAAAAACAAAATCAATTTCTGATATTTATCTTACAGAAAATGTTAAAATTCCTCTTGTTCTCATTGAATGTGGTTTTTTATCTAATTCAGAAGAAAACCAGTTATTACAATCCGATTCATATCAAGATAAAATTTCATGGTCTATTTATACTGGAATAATGGATTATTTTGAAAAACAATAATTAATTTTCATTTGACTTTATTATTCATATATATTATACTTTTTTTATTATTTTAAATAATATGAAATGAGATAAAAATGGAAAGAAAAGATTATCAGGACTATGTAAAATTTAATATAGAAACAGCTAAACTACTAAGTATAGTTCCAAAAGAAAAACACGAAAAAGTTATTTTACTATTAAATAAGAAAAAAGAAATAATAGAAAAGAATGGTTTTTTAGCAAATATAAAATTAAATTACATTAATAGAAAAATAGAAAAATTAAAAAACAGGTAGCTATACCTGTTTTTATATTATATTTCACTTCTTCCTTCTAATGCTTTTGTAAGTGTAATTTCATCGGTATATTCTAAATCGCCACCAACTGGTATTCCTCTTGCAATCCTTGTTGTTTTTATTCCAAGAGGTTTTAAGAGTTTTGATATATACATTGATGTTGCCTCCCCTTCAACTCTTGGATTGGTTGCTAAAATAACTTCTTTAACATCACCATTCATTGTTCTTGATAATAATTCCTTTATTTTTATATCATCCGGACCAATTCCATTCATTGGAGAAATTGAACCATGCAAAACATGATATACTCCACCAAATTCATGTGTTCGTTCCATCGCAATTACATCTCTAACATCTTCAACCACACAAATAATAGAACCATCTCTTTTTGGATTACTACAAATATTACATGGATCTGTATCTGAAATATTAAAACATTTAGAACAAAAATGTAGATTCTTTTTAGCATTTAATATTGAATTTGTAAAATCTTCTACTTCTTCTTGACTTAAGTCTAACATATAAAAAGCTAATCTTTGAGCTGTTTTATGACCTATGCTTGGCAATTTTTCAAAACTTTCTATTAGTTTTTCTATTGAAGGTGAATAATATGACATTTCTTAATCCTTCCTTATATTATGTTAATTTTCCAAAAACAATTTATTTACATAATTCCTGGAATATTATATTTTCCAAGTGACGCTGCTTGAGCTTCATCAACTTTTCTTAATGCTTCATTTGTTGCTGTTAATATTAAATCTTGTAGCATTTCTACATCATCTGGATCTACAACATCTTTTTCTATTTTAATTTCTTTTACTACTTTATTTCCTGTAACTTTTACATATACAGCTCCACCACCTGCTGTTGCATCAAATTCCTTTGCTCCTAATTCTTCTTGAGATTTTTCCATGTCAGCTTGCATTTTTTTAGCTTCTTTCATAAGCTGATTAATGTTCATTCCTCCAAATCCTCCCATTCCTCCTGGGAATCCACCTCTTTTACTCATAATTTTTTCCTCCATAATTTTAATCTATTATATTTATATCTATACCTAAATCACTTATAGGAGATTTAGGTTTATCTAGAACTCCATCACCTTTACCTTTTTTTAGTTTGAAATTAATTTCTTTTCCAGTGATTTTTAAAGCCTCTTTTACAAGTTCATTTTTATTTTCAGGCATTTCTAGAACTCTTTCATTAAAAGCTGTTAATCCATTTGAAAATTCTATCTCCCATACTAAATCATTTAATTCATTTATTCTTGTATTTATTAAAGCTGTATATAATCTAATTTTTCCATTTCTCTTAAGATTATCTACTATTTTTTTCCAAACCATATCTGTTGAAGAATTATTTTTTTGAGTTTGATCGTTTTGATGTTCTTCTTTTCTGTTATTAGTCATATTTAAATTATTATTTGGACTATTTACAACTTTATTGCTATTACTAATATTAACATTTAAATTTTTGATTTTTTCATCAATAATTTTTTCAATTTCTTTAACATCAATTCCATTAGACTTTATACTGCTATCTCTTCTACATAATTTTATAATCCCTGTTTGAAACATAATAGTAGTTTGTGATGACCACTTTAGGTCACTTTCTAAATCTGATAAACTATAAATAATATTTAATACTCTCTCCTCATTTATACTATCAGATAATCTTTTTATTTCTTCTAATTCTTCTTCTGAATACAGACTTAATTTTTTAGTTGATTTATATACTAATAAATCTTTAAAATATTTGATTACTTCCCATAAATAATTATATAAATCTTTTCCATCATTTATAACTTCATCAATTGTAGTTAAACATTTGCTGACATCGTATTCTAAAATGCCTGAAGCTAATTTACTTATATATTCTATACTTGGAAGCCCTACTAATTCTTTAACTTCATTTGCTGTAATATAATCTGTATTTTCTTGACTACATCTTTCCAAAATGCTTATTGCATCTCTCATATGTCCTTCAGAAAGAACGGCCATTATTTTATATGCTTCTTCATTAACATTTATATTCGCTTCTTTACAAATTACTTTTAATCTTTTAATAATATCATTTTCCGGAATTTTCTTAAAATCAAACCTTTGACATCTTGAAAGAATTGTGGTAGGTAATTTTTGTGGTTCGGTTGTTGCTAAAATAAATTTAACATGTGTAGGAGGTTCTTCAAGTGTTTTAAGTAATGCATTAAAAGCCCCAATAGATAACATATGAACCTCATCAATAATATAAACTCTATACTTAGCTTTAGTAGGTAAAAAATTCACTTCATCACGAATTTGTCTAATATCATCTACACCATTATTAGATGCAGCGTCCATCTCTACAATATCTGTTAAAGAGCCATCCAATATTTCTTTACAAATTTCGCATTCATTACAAGGTTCTCCTTGTATCGGATTTAAGCAATTAACAGCTCTTGCAAGTATTTTTGCTGAAGTTGTTTTTCCTGTTCCTCTACCGCCATTAAAAAGATATGCGTGTCCAACTCTTCCAGCAATTATTTGATTTTTTAGTGTTCTTGTTATATGTTCTTGTCCAACCATATCTGAGAATTTTAGTGGCCTAAAATCTCTATAAAGTGCAGTATACGCCATTTATTACCTCCTTCTTTAAAAAAAAGGCTTTCCTTAAGGAAGGCATGCGAATCACATAAATACACTACTTATCGCTGCTTTCTTCCGAACCTGACGAGATTCATAGCTTTTTATTGAAGCATACCTTCCTTAAGAAAAGCCA
>AUXO016595369.1_pt1 | contig 12809 bp, 6 predicted proteins | sample 768731 | NCBI WGS metagenome assembly AUXO01 (sample SAMN02715735, study PRJNA202380) | gut metagenome | biome: sheep rumen | host: Ovis aries | place: New Zealand: Palmerston North
TCATCTCCACCTCTTGATTGCACATAAACAGCTTTTTCATCAATTTTTTTATGGTAGTAAGCATAGTATATGTAATCGTTGGAATATTTTTTTTTCAATTCCTTGAAAAATTTATTTGTTCTTTTAAATCTTTTTGTACCTTTTTTGAATAATTTCTTTAATCGTACTGCCTGGCTCATATTAACCCTCATTATTTAAATCAATCATTGGTAATAATTTTTTAGTTTTCAGCCGTTGATACTTAATTTTTATTTTTCATATTTTTTTACTTAATTTGCATTGTATTTACTTAAACATCCATAAACAAATCGCAGATTTGGGTATAGAAGAGAATGAGTGATGATATTGTTTTTTGCTCCATTACAAAATCACTCATAATGTCATAGAATTTTAATTAAGATTAATCAGAAAAGATTGAGTAAAATTCATCCACGGCTTTTTTATTGTATTGCTCGAAGTCAATATTCATTGCACTAACTTTTCCATCCATAAAATCATGCATTCCCTTTAAAATGCCTTCTTCGCTATTTTCAATGATATGGCCATTATAATCTCTTAACAATTGCGCTCCTTTTATATCTGTTTCAATAATAGGAACTTTTAATGCTTCAGCTTCCATTGTAACCATTGGCCATCCTTCATAAAATGAGGATAGAATAAATAAATCACATCTTTTTAATATAGGCAATGGATTTTCTATTGATTGAATTATTGAAACATTTTTCCAGTGTTTGAGCTTATTTTTCCAGTTAATTGTTTTATTGTATAGGGCGCCGTGGCCTCCGATAATTATAAGCTGGGTTTCGGGATAATCATCGCAAAATGCATCAAACGCTTTTAATAAACGCTCATGTCCCTTTTCTGGTGAAAAACGCCCTATGGTTATGAATTTTCTGCCATTAGAGTTCAATACCCCCTCAATACCACATGGATTGCTTGTAGTTACAATGCTGTTTTTATTGATGGCTATTTCTTTTTCTCCTTTTTCGATAATCTCTTCATAATTGCATAGATTATGGACAATTTTTATATTATCCCTCTTTTTGCTGATCTTGGATGTAGGTTCAATTAATTCGGGTGAAACTACAACGACATTATCATAGTTAGAATATGCTTCTTTCAAGGAGTTGCAATTTTGGTTTTTTCGGGTTTTAATTTCCCTGATCATATTACTATGAACCCATATGGTTGTTTTCGCATTAGTTGAGTTGTAAAGCAACTGATTTTTAGCTCCATATCCATCAAATTGAATTACCTCATGGAATATGTTTTCACCGTAATATTTTTTAAATTCTCTTTTAAACATATTTTTAACAATGTCAATATCTTCATTATTGCCTTTTAAAAATTTCTTCAATGCTTCTTTTTCTACATGAATTGGCTTTATATCCCTTATCAATGGGAAAAATTCGATTTCTTCATTAAAACTTTCAAATATTTCCCTATGATTCTTTTTAAAATAGTCGTCCCATTGATAAAATGTTATGAAATAATTATTCTCTTTTGTATCAATATTATTCAATAAACTTAAAAGAGAAGCAGTCACTCCGTTTTTCCATAAGTATCCGGTAAATATTAACACGTTTTTCTTGTAATTTTTTATCATTTCTTCTTTACAGACTTTTTCATCTGTAAAGATGTGTTTACACAAACGTTCGGTCGAATTCTGCCTATCATAAGTACAAAATTCCTCAATAAGTTCGGAATCATCATATTCTTTAGATGAATTTAATTCATCAATTAAATCTTCAATATTTTCAACTTTTGGGAATGGCAATTCGTCAAGGGGGATGTATGTTCCACGGGATTGCATATACTCTTCTTCATCGTAGTTGAATAATATGATTTTTCTTCCAGTGTTCAAATAGTCAAAAAATACGCTTGAATAATCGGTTATTAAGCAGTCGGCCATGTTCAATATTTCATAGCTATCAAAAGTCTTTGGAAATGGCTTCACGTGTTTTAATTGAGAATATTTAACTTTTCTCTTGTCTTTTGGATGCAATTTTAAAAACAATGTTTGATCTTCTTTCAATCCATCATCTAACTGGGATAATATTTCCATCAGCTTTGCTTTAGATTCGCTATTGTTTTTTTCTCTGTAAGTAGGCATATATGCAAATATTTGATGGTTTTCAAGTTTTAGTTCAGATTTAAGATCTTCCCTTTTTTCCTTATCAAAAAATATGCTGTTTCTAGGAAATCCTTCCATCAATATTTTTCCAGGATATATTTTTTCAATCATATATGCGTTAAGAAATGTGTTTCTAGCATAATCACTTGGAAAAATCAGGTAATCTGAATTTATCATTGTATGCTGAAGGGAGGCTATTTTATGCTCTTCTTTATTGTAGTCTTTTCCTATAAGTTTTAATGGAGTTCCATTAAATGTTTGCACGATAATCTGCCCGTCTCTTTTAGTGTATCCATTTCTTAAAGTATTATCAATTATGATGTATTTTGCATGTTCCATAGCCATTATTGATGCAGAAGGGTGTGTGATGATATGGAAATTGAGATTGTATTTCTTTTTCAGTCCCTTGATTCGTGGTTCTGATTTTTTATCACAATACACAATAATTTTATAATTTTTATTTTTTTGTGATGAAAGTTCCTTGATAATTCTAAGCATATTGCTTGATAAATCTTTTCCATGATTTGACTCAATGTACACCATCTTTTCATAAATTGGTGCATGGTAGTATATGTTATAGGATAACCTTTCACTCATGTTTTTCTTGTGGGCCTTGAGATTTTTTTTAAATTTCTTCATTATTTTCATTTAGTTTCCCCTTATGTTTGGCAGATTTATTAAAGAACAAAATTTCAAAACTAAACTTTTTTGAACTTTTCACTTGTATTTCTTAAAATTTTGGCCAGTTTATATGGTTTAGTTTCTAATAATTTTTCATAAGATGTGACTTTTTTATTTAACTTCCTGTTTTCTTTATTCAAGTCCTTGTTTTTACTTTTGAGATTCTTGTTTTTCTCTTTTAAATTTTTGTTTTTTTCTTTTAAATTTTTGTTTTTTTCTTTTAAATTTTTGTTTTTCTCTTTCAGATTATCATTTTCATTAAGCAGATTCATGTTGTCTTTGCTTAATTTGATATTTTCATCAAAGAGATTAAATTCAGATGCACTGATTCTGTTGAAACTGAAAGTGATTTCAAAAAAGGAACCCTTGGAAAAATCTCCGTAAAATCTATAAGTTGGCAGTTTATTTGGAAAGATCTGTTCTTTATCATCAATACTGTTAACTGCAGATAAGCTGATTAGTTTTGAAATATCGAAGTCTGTCTTGAAATCGATTATTGAACATTTGCAAGGGAATACTCTATTTTTCAGCGGAGTAAACACTATATACTCAGCGTCACTGTTTTCCATATCAAACCTTAAAGTATTGTAGTTTTCATTTTTATAATAAATTTCAGAGTATTTATTCGGTTCTAATTCCAATCGGGCCTTGTAAGCCTTGTTAATATTTTTAATCACTTCTTCGTAATCGTCATTAAGCAATGGTTTATTAATAGGGGAGCATATGTTGTCTAAAAAATTTGGAGTAATTTCAAGCTGTTTTTTCAATAGCGGTGCAAATTGCCGAATCAAGTTTATTTTAACATTATCAGATACATTGTTTTCACCTAGTATATTCATATAAAATTTAATATGCTTTTCAAAGAAAATAGAAAAATAGGACTCTTTGTCAAATTCTTTTAAAATTTTATAAGTGGCAAGATATCCTCCAAGCAAACCATGCAGAAGTTTTTCGTTATGGTTGCGAATTGCTGATTTATTGTTTTCATCTTCACGCACGCTGTAATTATATGATGAATAACTGCTAAGATAAATAAAATTTTCTGCACATAGCAATGAATGAACAACAAATTCGAGGTCCTGTGCATTCACTCCTTCTACCGACCATATATTATTTTTTATTAAAAATTCTCTTTTGAATAATCTACTCCAAAGACTTGGCTGTAATTTTAAGAAGTTTGGATTTTCATCAATTGATTTTGCTCTATAACTATCACTATCTTCAAAGTCTGGGTGCTTGTGGAATTCTGTCCGGTCTTTAAATATTTTTGTAAAGTTTGTGATTACAAAATCCACATCTTCTTCAATTGCAGTATCATACATTACTTCAAAAGCATCTAAGGAATATGTGTCATCAGAATCCATGAAAATGACATAATCTCCTGTTGAATTTTCAAAGCCTACATTGCGGGGCCGTCCCGGAAAACCTGTATGCTCATCTAGAATTATTAATTTGGAATTTGAATACATTTCATCATACTTTTCTAAAAGATTAATTGTATACTCATCATCGGATTTATCATCCACTAGGATAAGTTCAATATTTTCAAATTCAATAGTTTGATTTATAATAGAATCTACTGCTTGTTTTAAGTAATAACCAGTGTTATATGTTGGAATTATTACTGAAATCTTAAAATTTGACATAGAACCACAAAATTTATTTAATTTTTTTTACTTATTGGCATGATTTTTTATCTGCATAAGTTTTATTATTTTATTTATCAGCATAAATTTTTTATTTATCATTTATTCACTTATTGTTTATTCAATTTAATATATTAAATAAGAAAGTAATAAGTTTTTTTAAAAAAAAGATTTTAAAAGCAAATAATTAATTCCTGTTAGATACTAGCATGAAAAAATAAAGGGAACTATCTTATTAGTTATTGTTTTTGATATACCAAAAATTATTTAAAGTTTTTAAGAAAAAAATATAAAAGTAAATAGTTGATAATAATCAGTATTTAAGCATGTTTTAATAATTTTTTAGATAGTAATTGAGGATTGAAAATGAAAACTAGGATTAGCGTAATTATTTTACTGAATAATTTGCAAAGATTTTTGGAAGATTGCATTAACTCTGTTTTAGAACAGACAATAAATGATCTTGAATTAACTGAAGGTTACCAGCGCAATGTTCAGATAATCTTAGTTGATGATTTTACTCATGCTTCAGAAATTGCTAGACGTTATGCTGGCGAGTATCAAAATGTTGATTATGTTTGTGATGAAAATCAGGATTTGATTAATAATCTTAATCATGCGATAGAATTTGCACAAGGGGATTATATCATTTTTTTAGATTCTAATGATAAAATCACTCCTAATGCTTATGAAAGAATGTATTGCTCAGCTATTACAAATGGCAGCGATATGGTTTCTGGAAATGTTCTGCTTTTTAATTCAAACAATTATTATGAATCTGACATTCATGTAAAAGCTTTTTCAGGAACTAGAGCGCTGACACATATTACTGAAAGCCCTGAACTTTTTTATGATTCTTCAATGTGCAATAAATTATTCAAGCGAAGTTTTTGGCAGAACCATGAATTCCAATTTTCGAAAGATATTGCAAATGAGGATTTATTGGCTTTCCGATGCCATTTCCTTGCGGATAAAATTTCTAGAATTTATGAAGCATGTTATTTGCAAAGAATGCCTGATGCAAAAATCGAATCATCAGGTGCTTCTGACAATGTAACTGAAGTTTTAATGGGCAGGCTTTCTGCTCTCCAGTCATTGGATGATTATTTTGAAGCAAATATGGAAAATGAACTGTTAAATGAAACACGAATTGAAAAAAGAGTTTCATATGATTTGCCAACATTTATCAATAAAATAAGAGACATAAATGAAGAAGATTCAAAAAAGTATATGGCTATTTTAAATGACTATGTCAAGAGTAATGTGAATGTTGATGATTTCAAATATCTTGATGAGTTTGACAAGTTAAAATATGAATATCTGTCTGATAACGATTATGAAAAATTAATGGATTTATTGAATTTTCAATATGATGAGCTAATGACTGCTAATATGCATCTCGAGAATTCTCATGTCATGATGGATGTCAATGAGGAAATATTTAAAAAATCACCTATTTGCATTGACAGGTTTATTGAAAGACAAAGGAAAAAAAGTTATATTCAAAAAGTCAAATTCAGACGCAATGATATTCTAATAAAAGGCACAGTATTCATTCCAGGCTTAAAAGTCGAAAGTTATGGTGATATTGAATACTCTTTTTATTTGTATAATAGTTTGACTCATAAGAAAATTAAATTGGAATACAAGCAGAAAAAAATTGAAAATTTAAATTTTGCTTCCCTCCCATATGGAAATGATTTTTCATATGAAGCTTCAGGATATGAAATCCATATTCCATATTCCATAATTAATGATGATTTCTTAGGTGAAAACAGGATAGTTGTAAATTTTAAGCAGAACGGAATCACCCAAACATTTTTTGCAGGTGAAGCTTTAAAGAAAATCAAGAATAAAACCAATTTAAATGTAAAATTGGTTGAGAATAAATATTTTGTTATTAAATATTCCCTTCTAAATGAGTTGATTATTGATTTTTCTTTTAAAGATCTCTATGATACTATTTATTTTGAAGATAATAAGCTATTTATTGGTTGTGAGGATTATAATGGTGATTTATTTGCCTTTTACCCAAAAGATTCAATTAACAATGAAAAATATGTTCCTTTGACATATGATAGTGTTAAAAAATCTTATTTCATTGATATTGAAGATATCTCTAAATCTGATGGAATACTGGCATATGGAGATGGAGAGCCTATTGTCAGCAAGTCTAAAAAAGTCACATACTTCCATTCTGATAAGGGCCAATGCATAGTTAATACTAAAAAAGATCATATTTTTAAAATCATAAAGATGGATAACATCACCCTTGTTTCAGATATTCAAGAAAATGATTGTATTTTTACTTTGGATGCTAAATTATATCATTTGCCGTTGGATATGGGAAAATTTAAATCTGCAATGCTTTATTTCAAAGATGATAAGAATATGGAGGAATTTCCTGTTTCAGAGGGAATTTATTCAAAAGAGGACAGTTTCAAGTTTAAATTGGACATGTCAAAGGAAGAAACCATCAAAAATCTTTATCAAGGTTATCACAATGTTTATGTAAAATATGTCTTTAGCGATATTGTCTTTTCAACATCTCTACAATTATTGAATCATTATTCTAAAAAATTTTCCATAGGAAATTATTCTTATAGGGTTTATCGCGGCAGTGGAAATTTATTCAGAATTCGTGCAAGGCGTAAATGGGATTTTATTCAAAATTCTAAAAGAAAAAGAAAACTTATCGGTGAAAAAATATATAAGATATTTAGAAAATTCACACGGATTAATAATAAGCGCATTGTTTTTGAGTCAATGGCTGGTGATAAGTATAGCTGCAATCCTAGATATATTTATGAATTTATTGATAAGCATTATCCAGAGTATGAATGTATTTGGTTCATGAAGGATGAACACACTCCTATTAATGGAAATGCCAAACGCGTAAGAAGAGGATCCATCGAATATTATTATTATCTGGCCACATCAAAATATTTAATAGATAATATAGCATTCTCTCCTGATTATATAAAAAGGAAAGGCCAGATAGTAATTCAGACAATGCATGGTACTCCCCTTAAAACATTAGGATTAGATGCTCCAGGTTATTATTTGACTGAAGATTCAAGAAATAATGCTATTAGAAGATGGTCTTATTGGGATTATTTAACTGTAAAGAGTGTTTATGTCAGTGAAATAGTAAAGAGATGCTTCAAATATGATGAAAAGATTTTGAATTTCGGATATCCTAGAACCGACATGCTATATACAAAGAACAACAAGGAGGATATTGTCCGGATAAAGGAAAAATTAGGAATTCCTCTTGATAAGAAAGTCATACTATACGCCCCAACTTTCCGTGTTGAAAAACAATTTGATTTGAAGATAGATCTGAACTCATTTAAGAAATCATTATCAGATGATTATGTTTTTGTTCTTAGGCTACACCACCTTTCATCTGGATGGAAACAACCTAAAAATGAAGATTTTGTTTATGATTTGTCAAAATATGAATGTCCTGAAGAGCTATATTTGATATCAGACATATTGATAACAGATTATTCATCTGTGATGTTTGATTATGCGATTTTAGACAGGCCTATCCTGTTATTTACTTATGATTTGGATATTTACAGGGACGAACTTCGTGGATTTTACATTGATATATTGGAAAATCGTCCAGGACCTATTTTATATACTTCAAAAGAAGTGGAAAATGCAATTATCAATATTGACGAGATTGAAGAAGAAAACAGGCATTTAAGAAGAGAATTCAGTGAAAAATTCAATCAATATGAAAGCGGCAATTCTTCAGAAAGGATTTTTAATAATGTTTTTTTAAAAAAGGATATTAAATAATCAAATTTCAATATTGGGGTGATGTGTTGTTCTTTTTAAAATTAGTTAATATTCTTTTTAAAAATAATATTTTTGTATAACTTATTTAAAATTTAATTCTAAATCTTTAAAAAAACATGTATTAAATTATTTTTGGAAAATCAATTAGATAAATATTTTTAATATTAAAATAAAATTAAAATCATGGATGTGGCAAGTAGAAAAAAATCAAGAATATTTTATTTAGATTTGGTTAGGGCATTAGCAATTGTTCTGATAATTTTAGTGCATGTTTTAAGGAAATTTTGCGAATTTTCAACTGTTGGCAGTGAAAATTGGAACTTCAGTTCTCCTTTAATGTCAATAGCTATAATGGGAGTTCCATTATTTTTAATGATCAGCGGAACATTATTGTTAAATAAGGATATCGAATTAGAGGATTTCTTAAAACGCAGGTTTACAAGGATTTTAATACCTTTCTTTTTCTGGGGATTGTTATTGCCAATACATAAAATGATTTGGCTTGCTGAACCATGGACTTTTCATAATTATGCGGTCTTATTTATAAAGGAAGAATACTGGTATGTTTGGATGTTGATAGGCGTTTATCTGGCAATACCTATAATAAATACATTTATCCAAGAGTATAAAATGAAGGGAGTTGAGTACTTCCTCATAGTTTGGATTTTTATCATGATATTACAAACTCTTGGGTATTATCCTTTTTATCAACTCCGGATTGAATATTTTGGAGGTTATATTGGGTTCTTGCTTTTAGGCTACTGGGTGTCCAATAAAAAGTTCAACATATCTGATAAAAAATTAATGCTTTCAGGAATTATGATTTGCATACTATGTATTATTATTCAAATTTATCAAATTGTGACATTAAGTCCAATAACAGGTAAAATTACATATTTCGGTTATCTTACTATTGTCACTGCTATTGAATCAGCAGGTTTGTTTATGGCCTTTAAATATTTTTCTTCCTATTGTGAAAGCAATATTAATAGTTTTTCGAATAAGGTTTATTCATTATTGAAAGATACTTCAATATATAAAATAATATTTTCATTTAGCATATGCAGTTATGGAATGTATTTAACCCATTACTTTTGGTTATATATATTAACAGGGCTCAGCAACAATGGCATTCCAATATTTCAACAATCAGCCATCATATTTTTACCAATTGTTTTAATACTGATATGCTTTATGGCTTGGCTTGTTCCTTGGATATTTAGTAAAATTCCATACTTGAAGGAAGTGAGTGGTGCACATTAAATTAATAATATAAAAAATTAAGATGATTTAGAAAATATCTTTTTAATTGATAATTAATTCCAGTTTAATATTAAAAAATTCTTAAATTAATTAATAATTAGTATGGTGTAAAAATGGCTTTTGATGAATACGATTTAAATGAATTTTTTTGTAATGATTTCTTTAAGAAGGATTCAAGTAATTTAAGTGTCTTATTCAAATATTTTACTTCAAGAATACACTTAAAAGTTTTTGGTAAAAGCAATGATTTAGTTTTTCTAGAGAATTCAGATGCAAATAGTTTTATTGACACACCTTTATGGTTCCAATCTGATGGGACAGGTTATATTGTTTATAGTAGAAAAGGGACTTTGGACTTAAAAATAAAATTTATCAATGATTCTAAATTCAGAATATCTCTTTTAGGTTTAGACGCTAGAGACAAAAAAAATAGCAGAATTCCTATTTATATTACCTATACGAAATTTTCAATTAATGGAAAAACGGTTTTTGATCAGAAATTAGATACTTGTCATGATAAAAGATATGAGTACTTTAGAGATGTGGAAAATAATGAAATTTTAGACATTCATTTGGAATGGGAACCTTTTTCTACATCTAATGACTTTTCTAAATCTCCTAAATTGTAATTATCGAGCTACATTTTAGAAATCACTATATGAGAATAAAAATCACTCAAATATGTACCAGTCTCTCTACCTGGAAATATGTAACATATATATTTTAGAAAAAATAGAGTTAATATGAAGGATAGATTCTCAATTCATCATACTTCTATCCTTCAAAAATATTTTTTTCTTAAAAAAATTCATTAAAATCTCTTAATAATCATATCAAATAATAGTTTAATAGTCTATATAAAATAGATTTTGAATATATGATGATTTATATTCATTCAATAAAAAGCAGTTTTTCAATACACATTAGCTTAAGGCAAAATCTTAGATTAGTATTACATCACTATAACTTTCTATTAAATTTTATAGCTCTTTTTTTAAGTAATCATATGATTCATCTAATAATCTTTTCAAAAACTTGTTGATGAGAGTGATTTATTACTTAAAAAAATTTAATTATTAGAAAAAATAAATACTAATTTGGAGAATAGTTATCACATCTCATAATTAATCGACTATTCTCCATTTATCAAATATTTGATATTTTACTTGTTTTCTTTAGATATTTTGCAATTGATGTGATTTTGCAAAAATATTGGTTTAATTAATTCTATTTATTTATTAGGATTTTTTTTTAAAATGGATGATTCATTATTTCTTCAAGTGTTTCTTCATAAGTCTTCATAATTCCACCTAAAAAAATTCTTTTATCAAAAATCTAGTCTTAAAATTATCTCCATTTTATATTAAGAAATTTTTTAGAATTGCTGGAATTCTAATGCATGTGGGCATGAAAGTAAAAAAATTAATTTTAGAATCAATAAAATTTGATTACTAATGATATTGCCCAAAGTGCAATAAACGTAATTGTCAAAGTTATGATATAATGGTTGAATTCAACTTTTTTTTCTTCAACAAAGTTTATTCCAAATATCAACGGAGCCAACAGTAATAATGGTTGAAGGTATCTCGGTTGAATTGAAAAATTAAATTGTCCCACAGCGCTCCATGTCAAGAAATTAGCAAAGCAGATTCCAATATAAACTATGCAAATTGTTAATAATGATATTGCTTTTGATTTCAGATCAAATTTCTCATTAATAGGATAAGCGATATAAACCACTCCCATCACTATTAAAATCAATGTAGAAACAAATCCAGAAACAAGGGTATATCTTCCGTTTGTGTCATATATGTAAAAGGTTTCAGATAATATTCGAAGGTATTCTATTGAATTCGCAATAAACAATAAAGGAGCAGATTTATTATTTAATAAAAAGTTTAATTGTGAAGTTGCATTTACATTATTCATAATGTACAACTTTGCACGACCAGAATGCCAAAGTGCATCCGTAGCGCTATGGCTCCATAGTAAACCAAGAGTTCCTATAATAATAATTCCCAAAACGGAATATAAAACAACTTTATTCTTATTTTTGAAATTTTTTATAGGAACTGCGAATATCAATAAAGAAAATGCTAAATGAGGCAATTTAAGTAAACCTACAATTAACGATAATGATATGAATATGATAATATTTTTAGTAGTTAAACTATTTTCTTCTGATTCATACATATAAAAGAAATAGGCGATTAATAAAAATGTTAAAGCAAATATCATAGAGTCTATACTTACTGATGTAACTTGAGTTATAACCATTGGAAGACATGCAGTAAAAATAATCGGAATTTTAAATATTGGAGATTTTTTGACTGCATATGAAACAACCCCTGCATAAAATAGTAAATTCATCAAACGGGCCAACCACAAAAGCCATATAACATTTAAATCTAATAATTTCGCTATTAAAATACCCAATGCTTGTGGCAAATAGCCATAAAATGGGTTCTGTTCCGCGCACATGTAATAAATTACAAGGGTATTGTTAATTTTTACATTAGCATTATCCATTGTTAAAAATGTATTGAATCGATTGTCGATTAATTCATTAACTGACTGTATTATTTCAAAACCGCTACCATCCCATAGGATATCAGTTCCATTAGAATAGAAATTTGAATAATTATTTCCTGTAAATTCTGGAAACAGTATTCCTCTAGATGTGATTTCAGATCGAGCTAAATGTTCTCCACAATCGGAGGGCTGGCAAATAGGCATGAAAAAAACACACATTATTCCGAATATGAGAATAATTGAAAATGCTACTTTATACAAATCTTCATCAGAATTATTTGAGGAGTAATAAGATATTAATAATACACCAACAATGGAAATTAATAGGAACATTAATATTTCCATTTTAGGATGTTCAATATTATTTATGGATATCATTGATAGTGAGCCTAACAACAATAAAATTATAAATATCATCCAATATTTTTTTGATTTAATAATATTATTTTTATTTATAAAAGTTATAGACATATTCAAACCCCTTACTGTTGTAATTAATATTTTTATTAAACTCCAAATTCTTATTATTAGTGTTTAGTAAAATAATATTTAAATGGAGAATAGTTATTAATTATCAATTTTGAATTCTTCTCCATATTAATATTAATTTTTTAAATTATTAAATTTTAAATAATCATTTATATTTCTTATTCGAGGTCTGATGATTTTTATTTTTTATCTTCATCCTTTTCATGGTAGACTTTCTCTGTGTTAACTTCCCAGATTGCAGTTTTGTCTTTAAT
>AUXO011645402.1_pt1 | contig 12807 bp, 9 predicted proteins | sample 768731 | NCBI WGS metagenome assembly AUXO01 (sample SAMN02715735, study PRJNA202380) | gut metagenome | biome: sheep rumen | host: Ovis aries | place: New Zealand: Palmerston North
ACTAGCGTCCTGCTCTCCCGAATTGTAATTGCGGTAAAGACTGTCAGAAGGATTGGTCCATACTTCTCTTAAGTCATAGCAGACAAGTATAAACAGCGGTGCATTGTAGTGAAACGGTGTAACACTTTTCAGTTTGTTCATCGCTTCTTCACTTCTGATCACAAAAAATTTCTGCGGCTGATAATTGCAGGCAGTCGGAACGATTCTTCCTGATTCAAGAATTCTGTCCAGCTTTTCCTGTTCTACAGGCCGTGAGTCAAAATAACGCTCTGAATATCTCTCTTTTGCAAGTTCAAAAAATCCATTTTCAATCACTTCACTCATTATTATATGCAGAAGCTCTCAATTCGATACTGTCCGAGAATTCCGACGATCGGAAATCTGATCGGAAATCTTCAGAAATTATCGGAAATCTTTAAATTCATTTCCGATATATGATACGATATTTCCGAACAGGAGCGCATTATGAAGAAAAAAGATGTGTATATCAATACATCAGAAGCTTCCAGACTGCTTCAGATGACAACACGCAGAGTTGTCGGTCTGTGCAGCGAAGGTAAAATTGCCGGCGCATACCGGCAGGGCAGAAACTGGAAAATACCGGAAGAATCCCTGAATCAGTATATTGAAGATTCAGGAAGGACGGCTGACAGAGTTGCTGAAAAACTGCCTTTTGCGATCGGAAACACATCTTATATTGAAGTGTCAGGCGAATGCTACTACGTGGATAAGACACTTCTGATCCGTGATCTGATCGATGATCATAATATGGTCACTCTTTTTACCCGTCCGCGCCGCTTCGGAAAAACACTGGCAATCAACATGCTGAAAACCTTCTTTGAAAAGACTGATACAGATACATCCGTTTATTTTAAAAACCGGAAAATCTGGATGTGCGGCGAAAAATACACATCGCTGCAGGGAAAATTCCCGGTCATTACACTGACGTTCAAAGATGTGAAATATAACAGCTGGTCCGATTGCAGAGAGGCAATTCTGCTCGCAGTTAAAGATGAATTCAGACGCCACAGCGAACTGTTTGATGACGGTAAATTGAGCAGTGATGACAGAGATTACATTGACCGTCTGGAAAAAGGAGGGCTCAGTGATGTGGAACTGAGCAGAGCTCTGCTGAAGCTGACACATATGCTGTCGGAATATCATCACCAGAAAACAATCATTCTGATTGATGAATATGACACTCCGATCCAGCAGGGCTATACAAAATCATTTTATGAAGATGTGATCACCTTTATGCGCAACTTCCTTTCCGGCGGTCTCAAGGATAATCCGGATCTTGCTTTCGGTGTTCTGACCGGAATTATGCGTGTTTCCAAAGAAAATCTGTTCAGCGGTCTGAATAATCCGACTGTCAATACAATCCTCGATCAGAAATACAGTCAGTACTTCGGATTCACTGAAAAAGAGGTTCGCATCATGGCCGCCTACTGCGGTATGGCAGACTCAATGGAAGAAATTAAATTCTGGTATGACGGATATCGTTTCGGAAATACCGAAATCTACAACCCATGGTCAGTAACAAACTACTTTGCTTCCGCAGGACAGGCAAAACCATACTGGGCCAACACAAGTGACAATGAAATCATCCGCCAGATCCTTGCGGATATGACTCCTGAAATCAGCGATGAACTCGCTAAAGTGATGCAGAACGAAACAATTCATGTATCCCTGGATATGGAGGTCATTTATCCGCATATTTCAGACGGAAATGATACAATCTTCAGCTTTCTGCTGCTTGCCGGTTATCTGACACCTGCAGATACACCTGAAGAGACAGAAATCGGAACATTTGCCGCTCTTCGGCTGCCGAATGCAGAAATCCGCCGTATTTACAACACTGAGGTTTTAAGCTTGATCAGAAGAAAGCAGTCTAATACCGTTATTTCTGAAATTGAAAAAGCAATCTATTTAGGTGACGGCAAACGCCTTCAGAATGCATTGAGAGAATACATGGTTACTTCAATTTCCTATTATGATGGAGCATCCGAAGGATTTTACCACGGTATGGTATTGGGACTGATCGCAGGCCTTTCTTCCAGATATTACATCCGTTCAAATCGCGAAGCTGGAGAAGGAAGATTCGATCTTCAGATGGAACCCAGGGGCAAAAATCTGCCGGGTGTCATCATGGAGTTCAAAGCAGTATCCTCATCTGAAAAAGATGATCTTTCTGAACATGCTGAAGAAGCACTCATGCAGATTGAAAGCAGACAGTATTACAGAGATCTCAAAGAACGCGGAATCACAGACATTGTCAGATTCGGAATTGCCTTCTCAGGGAAAAAAGCTGAAGTTCATACCCTTTGAGTGCTCTGATCATTTGCAGAACAAAAGCGGAGATATCCACTGTTTCGGTATCTCCGCTTTCTTATGATTCAAAGCAATTATTTTTCGCTGTTCTTTGTCTCAGAGAATCTCTGCAGGAATGTAACAAGCATTCCTCTGGTGCATTTCTGACCGACACCGAATCTGCCGGTTCCGTCATTCAGACCGACTGTGATTCCCTTCTCGGCTGCCCATGAGATTGCTTCATAGTAGTATCTGTCTGCCGTCACATCACTGAAGTCTGTATATTTCGTGACTGCCGGCTTGTCTGCAGATCGATGCAGGAAGGTAACACATTGCTCACGTGTGCATGCCTGCCCGACTCCGAATCTGCCTGTGCCGTCATTCAGGCCGACTGTAATTCCTTTTCCTGCCGCCCATGTGATTGATTTGTAATACCATGCATTTTCCGGAACATCACTGAAATTGATTTCTTCTTCCGGCTCCGGTTCGCCGTTCATTCTCCATAAGAAAGTAACAAACTGTTCTCTTGTGCATGATGCATTCGGGGAGAACTTACCAGGCCCGCCTGCACCGACTGTAATTTCATTGTCAAAAGCCCAGTAGACAGGATTGTAGAAATACTTTTTACTGTCAGCAACATCCGAGAATAATACTCTGACTTTGCATTGAGCACTGACGCCGTCAATTGTATCTGCATATACCGTCGCAATGCCCGGTGCAACAGCCCTGACATAACCATTCATGTCAACGACGATCAGATTATGATCGTAAGTATACCAATTGACTGCAGGATTGCTTGTGTTTGCCGGCAAAACTTCAGCCGTCAATTGAATTCCGCTGCCGGCCGGAATTGCACATTCGGTCATATTCAGTCTGATTTCTTCAGCTTTGATCAGCTGATCATTTTTCTCCCATGTGCCGGCATAGCTTTCAGCATGTGACGGATATTGATTATACAGTTCCGTTTCGCTCAGTGAGAGATTGCCGTGATTCCATTTGCCTGCAGGCAAATATGCTTCATCGATCCACTTCGTGAATTTTGGTCCAAGCTTAACCGTGCTCAGATAAGCACAGCCGTCAAACATCTTGGCCATCGTTGTGACATTCTGAGTATCAAAGCTGCTGAGATCCAGTTTTTCAAGTGCTCCGCAGACCTGGAACATGCCGCTCATATCAGTCACCTTTGAAGTGTCAAAACTGCTGAGATCCAGTTCATCAAGAGATCTGCAGGCCATGAACATTGCATTCATATCAGTCACATTCTCTGTATTGAAATGACTGAGATCAACTGACTGCAGCTTCTCACAGCCTATGAACATACCGTTTATCTGCACTGCCTGATCCGTTTTGAAACTGCTGAGATCAACTGACTCCAGGTTTCTGCACGATTCAAACATCCAGGTAAACAATTTCACCTTTTCTGTATTAAAGTTACTGAGATCAAGGCTTTTTAAAGTCCTGCAGTTTCCGAACATATGTCCGATATTTGTAACATTTGAAGTATCAAAGCTGCTCAGATCCACCGATTCCAGATCATAACAGCCGTCAAACATATCTCCCATATTTTCAACGCTGGAAGTATCAAAGTTTTTGAGATCCAAAGTCTTTAAAGAGCTGCATCGCTCAAACATCAAGGACATATCAGTCACTTTGGAAGTATCAAAATTGCTGAGATCTATATCTTTTAATGTCATGCATGCATCAAACATGCCCTGCATATTTGTCACATTTCCTGTATCAAATGTATCGAGATTCACCTGCTCAAGTTTTGAACAGGAACAAAACATATAGTTAGTATCTGTTACTCTGTCCGTCACAAAGCCGGAAAAATCAGCAGAAACCATCTGATTGCATTCATAAAACCATCTTGCTGTTGATACCGGCCGGATCATCTGCCCGTCTGCACATCTGACCCGGACAATCCCGCTGTTGAACTGAGAATACCACGGCGCATACTTATACATGCCCAGATTCAGGGTTTCAATACCGGTGTAGACAATTCCTGAATACTGATTTCCCGTCACATCGGTTGCGTCATAACGCACTTTGTTCTGATAGCTTTCATTGCTTCTGAAGAAAATCAGATCTCCTTCATCTGTCAGTACAGCATATGCCGTACCTTCTTCGCTTAACTCCTGCGGCTGTGAATCATCCGCACGCACTTCAGCTTTACCAAGCTGAACGGTCAGTACTGCCAGAACCAAAGCAACTAACAGTTTCACCAAGTGTTTCATCATTATGTTAAATCCTCCATGTCTGTCAGATATAAAGACCAACTCTCCTGTGAAGATCAAAACTGTAACGGTATCGCGGAAAACTACATCACCAAATTGTTCTGATATCGCGCTGCCGGAGTTATGAAATCCTTATCTGCTCTATTCCAATAATAGAATATGCAAACTTTTTAAGGTATCTGCATTCCTGTATGCATCTGTATATGCAAAATGCTTTGCGAAGCAGAATTTCTCAACAGCCGCCGGGAATCTATATATTGTTTTCCTGTTATACTGATTGCGGGGGAAAAACTACAATGGTATTCAGACCTTCATACAATGAACTGTTTCCGCTGAGACTCATCAATGTTGTGAAAAAATATACAGAAACCGGCGGAAACATCATCATTGAAAACAGAACATTTACACAATTATCCAAACTGCAGGTCCTTGATTTCTTTTTTCCCGGTCTTTTTATTCAGGAAATCCCTGAATCGCAGGAAGCCGAATATGATTTCAGAAACTGCCGCATCAAGGCACCGCGGAAAAACGGAACGCTGACAAACCAGGGCTCCTACAAACAGAAGATCACCGAAATCGAAGACTGTCTTCTGGGCAACAGGAAAAACGACAGAGGATACCGGAACTTCAATGCTGCCCACAGTATGCTGAAACGTGCTGCTTCTGAAATGATGAATGAGAAATCTGTCAGTTCGGCTGTTTTCAGCCATCTTGCTGACATCTATGAAAACAATCTCAATGGATCTCAGAAGCGGATGATGAATACCTGGATGAAAGAGTTGACTGCAAAATGCCATCGGGAAGAAGTCACAGCATTCTGCACTGCCCAGAGAAATGACGGCTTTGCATTTGATCTGACTACCTATCAGTCATTTCTGAAGAATCTTGATGCATTGATTCAGAAAGAAGACTTCTGCACATGCTGGGTGTGGATCTGTCTTGGCTCATTGTTTGGCAATTATGTCTGCGGACTGAGCGAAATACATCAAAACAGAATCATCACAAAGAATGAAGGAACAGATTATGATGCATATCATCTGGTTTCTTCACCGGAAGTCATTGTCAATCCATTTTTCTGCGGACGCGACGATGATCTGAAGCAGATTGATGATCTTTTTGCGCAGGGAAAAAGAGTGATCTTTCTTTCCGGAATCAGCGGCATCGGCAAAACCGAAATTGCCAGACAGTATGCTGCATTAAGGAAAGATGAATACGATGTCATCATCTATGCCGTATATGACCGCAGCCTGAAAGATCTTGTGATCGCTGAAATGCCGTTTGAAACAAAGCCGGCCTTTACAAGACTTCTGAATGAGAGCGGAAAAGAAAGCGATGATTCTTATTTTGAAAGAAAGCTCAGCCTGATCAAAAGAATTTCCGATCAGAAAACTCTGATCATCATTGATAACTACAACACAGAAACAGATGAACAGTTACGTGATCTTCTGAACGGAAGATACCGTGTTCTGATCACCACTCAATATGACTATTCGGGCCGCTATCCCTGTATCAAAGTGAAAGAAATCAAAGATCAGCAGGCACTGATCCGTATCTTCATGAACAATTATCAGGGATATGCCGTTGAAAAGAATGATCCCGATCTGATCAGACTTCTTCATTCTGTCGCATCCCATACATATACAATCGTTCTTCTTGCCCATCATATGGAACTGAGCGGTCAGACGGCAGAAGAGATGCTGGAAGTCCTGGAGAAGGAAGGAATCACATCTCTGAATGAAACAATCACATCAAAAGAAGGAAAAACCGATACAGCCTGTCTCATTCTGACCTCAATGTTCAAAGTCTTTGATTTCAGCAATGAGGAGCAGAAAATCCTGAAGTTTCTGTCATTGATTCATCCGGAGAATGTCCCTGCAATGATTTTCAAAGAGTGGGCAGATCTGCCTTCCACCAAAAGTATGGTAACTCTCGAAAAACGGGGATGGATTGTCAGATATCCGGACGGCATCACACTGCATTCAGTCGTCAATCAGGTTGTCCGTCATTTCTTCCCGGTCAGAACAGAAGAAATCAGATTCTTCCTCGATCATATTTCTGACAGCCTTGCCGAAGAAAAATCATGGCTCTATACCAAAGCAGAAAAAGAACAATACTGCAGAATCGCCGGAAGAATCATCGATTCCGTCAGAATTCTTGATGAATACACAGCACAGTTCTTCATGTCTGTCACTGTCATCTTCGGCTATTCAGGCTATCCCGAACAGGCCGTCAGACTGGGAAAAGAATTATTTGATTACTTCTCATCCGCCAAAGGTCTGTATTCATTTGAAACCGCACATATTGCATATCAGACCGGCTGGATCTATCTGTTCAATCCGCATCTGAAAAATGCAGTGGAGGAAGCACTTCCCTGGTTACAGAAAGCCGAAGAGATTTTTGAGCATATTGAATTAGCCGATGCTCAGAAGAAATACATGTACTGCGGTGTGCTGGAAAACACTTCCAAAGCTTATTCAATGCGCTATGGATATACATCTTCACAATCCGATCTTGATCATGCACGCCGATATGCAGAAAAAGCAGTCGCATGTGCAGAAAAGCTTCTGACAGATTACAGAGAAACAAAAAAGAGTCCTGCCGGCAGTCTCCTGAGACTCGCAGATGTTTACCTGCAGGAAAAAGAATTTGAGAAAGCTGAAAAACTGATCGATCAGGCATATTCAATTCTTGTTTCACTCAGCAATGAGGCAATGAATCCCGATATCCTGAGAGCTTCATCCCGCAAAGCAAAAGTGCTCTATTATCTGGGAAAATACAATGACTCTCTTGAACAGACTGAAAAGAATCTTGAATCCTATGTCAGATTCTATGCATTGGATAACCCTTCTCTGTTTGATCAGTATATTCTGAAAATCAGAAACTGTCTGAAACTCGGCCTGACTGATGAAGCAATGAAAACAAAAACAGAAGCTGAAAAAATCGGGCATATGATCTATACACCCGACAATCCCAGACTGAAGTTTCTTGACGAAATCATTCAGCATTGAAACTCACTGCTATAAGAGAATTCTTGCATTTCTGCAAAATGAATAATCTCAGTTCAACCAAATGAAAAGCTTTGATCCCAAAGCTTTTTTAATGCGATTATTCAAGCGGCTTCTCGGAAAACTGATCAAGCAGAAGATTTGTGTCTTCAACCGAATGATTATGTCAGATTCTATGCATTGGATAACCCTTCTCTGTTTGATCAGTATATTCTGAAAATCAGAAACTGTCTGAAACTCGGCCTGACTGATGAAGCAATGAAAACAAAAACAGAAGCTGAAAAAATCGGGCATATGATCTATACACCCGACAATCCCAGACTGAAGTTTCTTGACGAAATCATTCAGCATTGAAACTCACTGCTATAAGAGAATTCTTGCATTTCTGCAAAATGAATAATCTCAGTTCAACCAAATGAAAAGCTTTGATCCCAAAGCTTTTTTAATGCGATTATTCAAGCGGCTTCTCGGAAAACTGATCAAGCAGAAGATTTGTGTCTTCAACCGAATGATGCTGTTCAAGTGAGAAGATGATGATCGCATCCCGCTTGTTTCTGACATACAGTGCCGCTTCATCAGCTGCTCTTAAAGCTCTGTCCGTTTCTTTTAAGCTGAGCTTTGCGGCAATGCAAAGTCTTAAGATTTTATCTCTTCCCGGGTTTGATCTTGTGCCGTTAAGAATCTGATAACAATAGCTTCTTTCAATGCCGCTTGCATGAACAAGCGAAGCAGTTGTCAGTTTCTTCACCTTCTCAAGAGAAAGAAAATAATCCGCAAATGACTGATACGGAAAGATCGATTCAGAATCTTCGAGATATCTTCCGAGATCTTCCTCACGGTCAATCTGAATCAGTTTCTCTTCCAGTTTTTTCGTTGTGGTCCAATCCATCTCTAAACCTCCGTGCTACAATGCAGTCATGACCCGGAAACAATTTGAAGGTCCGTCTTCGCAGGAATTATATCATTCTGATCACAGCGGACAATCTGTTCTCATCGATCCCGCAAGCGGGAAAATCCTGTTAAGAAAAGAACTTGAATATTATAATCTTCAGGTTTTTTCGTGGCTGAAAGAACATCCCTGCGACCGTATTCCGAACATCGTCAATTATTACGAACAGAACGGACATCTGATTGTTGAAGAAGAATATATCGAAGGCAGTACGCTGTCTGAAATCACCGGCGGCTTCACGCTCGATGCAGATGAGAAGAAACGTATTTTTTCTGAAGTTCTTGAAGGTATCGACTATCTCCACCATGCAAAGCCGCCGATCATTCACCGAGACATCAAAGCCTCAAATATACTCATTACCAAAGACAATCAGGTCAAAATCATCGATTATGACGCCGCCAAAATCTACAGGCCCAATGAAGAAAAGGATACCGTTCTCATCGGAACCGAAGGAAGCGCAGCTCCCGAACAGTACGGCTTCGGTGCGTCAGATCAGAGAACCGATATCTATGCACTCGGAATCCTGCTGAAAGAGCTGTTTCCACATGACCGACAGATGAACAGGATTGCCGAAAAAGCCTGCAGACTTGATCCTGATGACCGCTATCAGAATATCAGAGAACTGAAAGATGCTTTTTACGGCAAGCACAGACTCATTCCCGATCCATACAGGAAATACATTCTTCCTGGCTTCCGGACAGGAACACCATGGAAGATGATTGTCGCAGTGTTCTGCTACTATATGATCTTCTATCTTGCCTTCACTTTTGAAGTTCCTGATCCCGTAACCGGTGAAGCTGCATTCACAGGCACAAAGCTGCTGATCTACAAAATCGTCTGTTTCTGCTTATTGAGCAGCTTGGCTGTTCTGTTCACAGACTATGCCGGACTGGCACGCAGCCTGCCGCTCATGAATTCAGCAAACCTGTTTCTTCGCATCATCGGCTATATACTCAACACACTTCTGATCTTTGTCTTCTGGATTTTTGTCCTTGGTATGACAGCGCCGTGATTGTGTGCTGACAGCACACCAATTCATTTCACTGCAATCATAAGATGAACCTGTATCTGATGTTTTCCCATCAGTAAGCAGGTTTTTTTGATTTCCTGCAAATAAATAATCAGGAGGGCTTCACCGCATGAAAACATGGAAACTGGTATCAGGCATTCTCTGCATGATCCTCTTCGCATTCGTCACCTTTCAGTCCTGCGCAGCCGGACTCGCCAACTCACTTGAAAACAATGCCGAAGTCAGCGGCAGTGCCGGAATCATCCTGTCCGTACTGATGCTGGCAGGCGGAATTGTTTCTGTCAGCACAAGAAACAGTGAGAAGAAAGGCAGTGACATTGCACTCATCATCTTATTCACACTTGCCGCACTCTTCGGATTTGTACTTTCCGGAAGCTTCAGCGATCTGAAGATCTGGGCAGGCTGGTGTCTCATCAACGCAATCATGGCATTTTTATCCATCAGAAAGAAAGCAGGTCAGATTCATGAAAAACAGTAAACTCGCAATTTGTTCAGTTCTCACAGCACTTCTGCTCACCGGATGTTCTTCTTCAAAGCCGGCAGACAAAGAAGAAAATGCATCAGTCAATCCTGAAGAAAGCACAGAACCCGTCAAAGAAGAAACAGAAGAATTCACATTTGAAGAAATCACGCCGGTTGATAACGAATTCTGTTCCGTCACAATCAGGGAAATCGATCCCGACAGCATCTGGGGATATACCCTGAAAGCTGTTCTCGAAAACAAATCAACAGATAAAACCTATATGTACTCCATTGAATCCGCAACGGTCAACGGTGTACACTGCGATCCGCTTTTTGCCAATGAGATCGCTCCCGGCAAGAAATCCAATGAAGACATTACCCTTTCTTCAAACACATTGAAAGAAAACGGAATCTCAGATTTTACGGACATCGAACTTGTGTTCCGCATCTATGATTCAAATGACTGGTCCGCCGATCCTGTTTTCCATGACGCAGTTCATATCTATCCGCAGGGCGAAGACAAGGCAGTTCAGTTTGTCCGTGAACCGGCTTCAACGGATCAGATTCTGATCGACAACGATCAGGTTTCCGTGATTGCAACAGGCTATGATCCCGACAGCATCTGGGGATATTCGATCAATCTGTACCTTGTCAACAAAACAGATCAGAATCTGATGTACAGTGTCGATGGCGCATCCATCAACGGCTTTATGGCAGATCCGTTCTTTGCGACAACCGTCAATGCCTCCCGTTCAGAATTCACTTCTCTGTCATGGAGTAATTCCAAGCTTGAAGAAAACGGAATCACCGATGTTGAAGAAATTGAATTCACTCTCCGCGTATACAGTCCGGATAACTTTGGTGCCGATGATCTTGTCAATGAAGTGATTAAACTGAATCCCTGAGAGCACCCGAAAGAAATGAGCAGAACATCTGCTCATTTTTTTAATCGTGGGTTGTTCTGAAAAGACTTCCGGTATTCGGAGCAGTCGGTGAAATCATGACTCTTCCGGTTCCTCTGAATACATTGACAAGCCCTTCCCCGTTGACGGCTGAGCCAAGCAGTGTTTTGGATGATCTTTCAACCGTGAACTGCAGAGAAGTTGACCAGCAGATTGCAAAGCTGCCGTCAAGTTTCAGCACATCATTATCAAGATCGACCGTAATCACTTCCGAAGCAGGGACATTGCTTTCAAGTGCGACAACGCCCTTTCCTCTCAGCGAGAGATTGAAGAGCCCTTCATTTCCGGCAATTGCCGAAGAGAAATTTGTTCTGGATGCGATCTTGTGTTCAACGCTTCCTTCGCACGCCAGAAACATCCCGTCCTCAATGGACATCCCGTTTTTACCCCAGTCGGACACTTCCTGAAGAATGATGTATTTGTATGTCGGCTCAAGGACAATTCTGCCGGTACCGACATATTCCGGTTTGACTGCAGATTCCTTTGTCACTGCCCCTTTGACCATCTTTCCGAACAGATCTCCGACACCTTTGAGACCGGTTGTCGCATTGATATCTCCGAACAGCCACTGCATGGCACCTGCCTGTGTGACAAGTGTGTTTCTGCCGTCAAGGTCAACAACAAGCTGCCTTCTTCTGACACCCATTTCGCTCATGTAGTACTCGCTGATCGCATTGGATGGTGCAACTGACTGATCTCTGTAATGTTCCAGAACACTGAAACAGCCGAGACTGTCTACAATTCTGCGGTCTTCGTTTGTGAAATTGCTTAATTTAACAGACATATAACTCTCCCTTTCCTTTCTGCAGTCTTATTATCCAATGCATATATGTACAGAAAAAGTGCCATGTTTTTTTACGTAATCAGGTCTGATTTCACAGGTCCTTGCGGCATCGCTGCTGAATTATTAAAGAAATCAGAAATGAATTTTTATACATTTTCAGGTCATAAAGTTTATCATATTGATATGCATCTACAGAAAGGCAGGTAGCTTGTTTTATGAACTGGAATCGGATCAAGCATCAGAACTGGTTCCCCTATACGGTGGCAGTCTGTTCCGGTGTTGTTCTTTATATGTTTTTATCAAATCTCAACATCTTTGCCGGGATCTTCAAATTCATTTCAAACTATTTCGGAACGGTTATCATGGGTATCGCAATTGCCTATGCAATCAACCCTCTGGCAAAGGTGATCCAGAAAAAGGTACTGCGTCAGAGCGGCAACAAAGGCTGGGGCGTTTCCAGTCTGATCGCTCTGATTCTTGTATTGCTTGTTATCATTCTGCTGGCAGTAACGGTCATTCCTCAGCTTGTCGTCAGTATCAGAACATTCGCCGACAATATCGATGTCTATCTGGAAACCGTGGAAAAAATGATCTCCGATCTCGGACTTGCCCAGAATGAAAGCATTCAGAACATCATCGAATCATCCAACCACATTCTGGATTACATCGGAAATCTGATCTCGGACAATCTGTCCGATATTCTCTCCGCTTCCGCCAATGTCGGCAAAAGCGTTGCCAACTTTGCCATCGCGGTTGTTCTTTCACTTTATATACTTGCAGAAAAGCAATCCCTGCGTCAGGGAGTCAGACGCTTCCTGCGGGCATTATGCTCACCGGAATTCTACCGCTCGCTCGGCAATTTCTATCAGAAATGCGATGACATCCTGACCCGCTACATCTCCTGCAGTATGCTGGAGAGCGTCATCGTCGGTGTTATCAACGCAATCTTCATGACATTCTTCTCAATGGAATATACGGGTCTCATCTCAGTGGTTGTCGCCATCACAAATCTGATTCCGAACTTCGGCCCGATCATCGGTGCTGTCATTTCCGGATTCATCCTGCTGCTGG
>AUXO016933023.1_pt1 | contig 12807 bp, 3 predicted proteins | sample 768731 | NCBI WGS metagenome assembly AUXO01 (sample SAMN02715735, study PRJNA202380) | gut metagenome | biome: sheep rumen | host: Ovis aries | place: New Zealand: Palmerston North
ATAGGACAGGCTGCGGAATTCGACTATGCCGGAACCCAGGCCTGCCTTGCTCTAAAGGAAGAGGGATATGAGGTCATCCTCTGCAATTCAAATCCTGCGACGATAATGACTGATAAGTCGGTTGCTGACAGGGTTTATATGGAGCCTCTTAACCTTGAATATGTTGCGAGGATCATAAGGACCGAAAGACCTGATGCGATCCTTCCCGGTATCGGCGGACAGACCGGTCTTAATCTCGCGATGCAGCTGGAAAAGAAAGGCATACTTGCAGAATGCAGATGCGAGCTTCTCGGAACCGATTCTGCCAGCATAGAGATGGCCGAAGACAGGGAAGAGTTCAAGGAGCTGTGCGAGAGGATAGGGGAGCCTGTTCTTCCATCCATCGTAGTTCATAGTATAGATGAAGGAAAAAAGGCAGCTGAGGAGATAGGATACCCCGTTGTTCTCCGTCCCGCATTTACTCTCGGAGGAACAGGCGGCGGATTTGCGGATAATGAAGAAGAGCTTGTCACTCTTCTTGAGGCCGGACTTGAGCTTTCTCCCGTACATGAGGTACTTGTTGAAAAGAGCGTAAAGGGATACAAGGAGATCGAGTATGAGGTGATCCGTGATGCGAGTGATACGGCTATCACCGTATGTAATATGGAAAACCTTGACCCGGTAGGTATCCATACCGGCGATTCGATAGTTGTATGTCCCTCGCAGACACTGACCGATAAAGAGTATCACATGCTCCGTGATTCGGCTCTTAAGCTCATAAGAGCGCTTAAGGTCTGCGGAGGATGTAATGTCCAGTTCGCACTGGATCCAAGATCATTCAAATATTATCTTATAGAGGTTAATCCCAGAGTATCGAGATCTTCAGCTCTTGCCTCCAAGGCATCCGGATATCCGATTGCGAGAGTCTCTGCCAAGATAAGCGTCGGATATAATCTTGAAGAGATACAGCTTGCCAATACTCCCGCATGCTTTGAGCCTGCGCTTGATTATATAGTTACCAAGATGCCCAGGTTCCCGTTTGATAAGTTCACCGACGCGAACCAGAGCCTCGGAACGCAGATGAAGGCTACCGGTGAGACCATGAGTATCGGAAGATGCTTTGAAGAGAGTCTTCTGAAAGCTGTAAGGAGCCTTGAATGCGGCGCATATCACCTGTATATGCCCAAGTTCACCGATATGAGCGATGAGCAGCTCTGGGAGCCTGTAATGAAGATGACGGGTGACCGTATATTTGCGATCGCCGAGCTCCTTCGCCGCAGGGTCAGCCCGGAGGAAATCTCCTCAAAAACCGGAATAGATATGTTCTTCCTTGATAAGATCTACAATATCATCGAGGAAGAAAGCATCCTTTACGAGCATAAGAACGATCCCAAAGCGCTAAGGGATGCAAAGCGCATGGGCTTTTCGGATGTTGAGATCGCGGCTTTGTGGGAAGTTTCCGAGATGGATGTCTTTGAACTCAGAAAGAAGGAGAAGATATTCCCCATCTACAAGATGATCGATACATGCGCCTCAGAGTTCGAAAGCTATGTTCCGTATTTTTACTCAACATATGAAGGCGAGAATGAGTCGGTAGTATCGGACAAGCCTAAGGTAATAGTTCTGGGGGCGGGACCCATAAGGATAGGACAGGGCGTTGAATTTGATTATTCAACCGTTCATGCAGTCAAGACCATTAAAGAATCGGGCTATGAAGCGATCGTCATAAACAACAATCCGGAGACCGTTTCAACAGATTATACAACCTCTGATAAGCTGTATTTTGAGCCTCTCTGTGTAGAGGATGTAATGAATATTATCGAGCTTGAAAAGCCTGAGGGAGTTGTTGCTACTTTAGGCGGACAGACTGCGGTCAATCTTGCGGAGCCTCTTCATAAACGAGGGGTAAAACTGATCGGAACAGACTGTGATGCAATTGCCCGTGCCGAAGACAGGGATCTTTTCGAGAAGCTTCTTGAGGATCTTGAAATCCCAGAGCCCAAGGGACTTGCGGTAACTTCGATAGAGGACGGGGTCAGGGCAGCGGAATCCATCGGATATCCCGTGCTGGTAAGGCCCAGTTTTGTCCTTGGCGGAAGAGCGATGCAGATAGTTTCCAAGGAAAAGGATTTAAGACATTATCTTCAGACCGCCGTTGAGATCGATGAGGACAGACCTGTGCTTGTAGACAGATATATAAGCGGCAAGGAACTTGAGGTCGATGCTATATGCGACGGCAGCGATGTATTTATCCCCGGGATCATGGAGCTTGTGGAGAGGACCGGAATCCATTCGGGCGACTCAATAAGCGTATATCCTACCTTCAGTGTTCCTGAAAAGGTTAAGGAAACAATAAAGGATTATACGAAAAGACTTGGCATCGGTATCGGCATCAGGGGGCTTTTCAACATACAGTTCATATGCGATAAGAACAATGATGTATTTATCATAGAGGTCAATCCCAGATCTTCAAGAACTGTTCCTTTCCTTTCCAAGGCGACCGGATTTGCACTTCCGGACATCGCAACAAGAGTAAGCCTCGGAATATCCCTAAGGGATCAGGGGATCACGGATCTGGAGCCTGCTCCAAAGGATATGTGGTTTGTCAAGGCGCCGGTTTTCTCCTTCTCGAAGCTTTCGGGAATGGATGCATATCTGTCCCCTGAGATGAAATCGACAGGTGAGGCCATAGGATATGACAAGCAGCTCCATCGTGCGATGTATAAGGCTCTTGTAGCGTCCGGCATCAGGCTTCAGAATTATGGAACTGTCACCTTCACTCTTGCGGATGAAGACAAGGAAGAAGCACTTCCACTTGCAAAGAGATTCTATGACATGGGCTTTAATATAGAGGCTACCACCATGACGGCTCTGTATTTCAAGGATCATGGTATCAGATGCAGGCTCCGCCATAAGCTGAGCGAAGGAAGCACCGAGATCCTGGATTCCATAAGCGCAGGATATGTAAGCTATGTCATCAATACAAGAGCGATCCTTTCGGGAGTGCATTACGAGGATGGCGTTGCCATAAGAAAATGCGCCAGTGAACACAGAGTCACAACATTTACTTCCCTCGATACCGTAAGAGTTCTTCTGGATGTACTTGAAGAGATGACTATAGGCGTAAGTCATCTTTAAGGTGCGGTGATAGGCTGGAGGTAGTGCGAAATATCCTGATGCTGCCCCGGCCCGGGAAGATTATTAAAATATGCATTGTTTAAGGGTCTTTTTCAGCGTGTTCGTTGAAAACAGGCCCTTTTTATCGTATATTGAAGTAGTATTTTTGTAATTTTTCATAGTGCTCCTTTGGAGGAAATCATAAATGGCTGACTGGATCATAGTTGTTGATGACGATACCAGTAATCTTAAAATGGCGGGTCACATCCTGAGCAGGGCTAATATGCGTGTTACGGCGCTCAAGTCCGGACAGGCTTTGCTTGATTATGTTAAGGATAAGGGCATGCCGGATCTTATTCTTCTTGATATCAACATGCCCGGAATGGACGGCTTTGAGACCCTGATGAAGCTCAGGAGCTATGAGACTGAAGCGGGATTTGAAGAGGTTCCCGTAATATTTCTTACCGCGGATGATAATGCCGATACCGAGACAATGGGATTCGAGGTGGGCGTTTCCGATTATATCAAGAAGCCCTTTGATCCCGCGGTTCTTCTCAGGAGGATCAGCAACATCCTGTCAAAGCAGGAGAAGATGCTCAATCTGAAGGTTGAGGCTACAAGGGACAAGCTTACGGGATTTCTTAACAAGATGTCCGGCAAGCATGAATTTACCAATCTGTGTGCATCCAAGCGCGGTGCACTTCTTATGATCGATCTGGACTCCTTCAAGCTTGTAAATGATATTTACGGACATGATATGGGAGACCGGATCCTTGAGGCTTTTTCGGCGATCATGTCGGAGGCGATCCCCGCAGGCGGTGTGTGCGCCAGAATGGGCGGGGATGAATTTGAAGCATTTCTTCCGGAGGTTACCGATGAGAGGATAATCACCGCTCTGTCAGATACTCTTAATTCAAAGCTCCTTGAAGAAGCCAGGAAACTCATGGGTGAGGGAATGGAGATCCCGCTGGGATGCTCTGTCGGCGCCTGCACGGTCCCTAAGTTTGGAAGGGAGTATGATGACCTGACAAAGCTTGCGGACAAGGCACTCTACAAGGTCAAGAAGCAGGGAAAGCACGGATGTATAATGTACAGTCCGGCAATCTTTGATGATGAGGACGATTCACAGGATGTGGGGATCGAAGCGGTCACTAAGATCTTAGAAGAGCGGTCGATTCCAAATGCAGCGCTCTGCCTTGATAAGGATTCCTTTGCTTATGTATATCGCTACATCATGCGATATATAAGCAGGAACCAGAGAACGGCCTGCAACGTGCTGATAAATCTGAGCTCTGACGAGGATGATGAGACTTTCGCAAGACTGAGTGATGAATTCGGTGAACATATCGGAGGATCTCTTCGCAAATCCGACCTTTTTATGAGGACCAGATCCAGCAGGTATTTTATCATGCTGTCGGATGTGCGTGAAGAATCTGCCGAGAAGGTTGTGACAAGCCTTATAAATTCATGGCGCGAGCATCACGGCGATATTCTTAAGATTGCCTATGAACTCGAGTTTATAGGACTTGAGAAAAAGAAGGTAAGATCTACGGATGAGGTCAGGATCGTTGTGGTGGATGACGATGTTGCCAATCTTCAGATGGCAGGACATATCCTGAGTAAGGCCGGATACTATGTTACGGCACTAAAATCCGGACAGGCGCTTATCGATCATCTCGATAAGCATATTCCGGATGCAATCCTTCTCGATATCAATATGCCGGGAATGGACGGCTTTGAGACCATCAAAAAACTCAATTCAATGGAAAGGGAAATTTCCGATATTCCTGTCATTTTCCTTACAGCCGATGAAAGTGAAGAGGCTGAGCGTGACGGACTTGCACTTGGTGCAATGGACTTCATCAAAAAGCCGTTTGTGCCTGAAGTGCTGCTGCTGAGAGTGCGCCATATAGTTGAACTCGTAAGACTGCAGAGATCTCTCAGCAATCAGGTTGAAAAGAAGACGAGAGAAAATAAAAATCTCTTCCTCCATGTTGTTCAGGCTCTCGCGGAGGCGATCGATACCAAAGACAGCTACACAAACGGACATTCCGCGCGTGTTGCCAAGTATTCAAGAGAGATAGCAAGAAGACATGGCTACAGGGATAAGCAGCTGGATGACATATATATAATCGGACTTCTTCATGATCTGGGTAAGATCATGATTCCGGATGAGATCATTAACAAGCCAAGCAAGCTTACCGATGAGGAGTATGCGATCATAAAGAGTCATCCCGTTTATGGGGCAAGGATCCTTGAGAACATAAAAGAGATGCCATCTCTTGCCATAGGAGCCAAGTGGCATCACGAAAGATATGCGGGCGGAGGATATCCGGACGGTCTGATGGGAGAGGATATCCCGGAGGAAGCAAGAATCATCGCCGTAGCCGATGCATATGATGCGATGAGCAGCAGGCGAAGCTACAGAAGCGTTCTTCCCCAGGATGTTGTAAGGGATGAGATAGAGAAGGGAAAGGGCATACAATTTGATCCGGAATTTGCGGATATCATGCTTCGTATGATAGACGAAGATCCGGAATATTCAATGTGCGATCACAGCGAAGGCTGAAACACAGCGTTAGGGGTATGACAGACTTTTTGCGAGAGGGTGGATAAAATGGGGCAGGACAGAGACGGAAAAGAGGTATTTGATGCCGCGCATATGGTGATACTCATATGCTTCACGGTTCTTTCGGTAATACTGATCATGGAATCATTGCTCCTTTCCTGGGAAAAGTGGGCGATAATCCTTATTCTTGCCGGGATTGCTCTTGCGTGGACTATGCATGTACAGCAGACGCTCCCGCCGAATGCCAGACTCTGGGTGTATTCGGTTCTGATGATGATCATTTATTTCTATTACGCTACGCATCTTACCAGTACCTTCGATGCTGCCCTGATCATGGTACTTGTGATCATGATCTTTACCATGACCGGAATGAAATCTCTCAACTGGCTGTGCCAGTGTACATATTATGCTGCATTTGCTTTTGATATATTTACCTTGATTGGACAGGGCGAGACCTTCGACAGTCTTATGATCTCGAGGGCGGCCATGCATGTGATCGTTGTTACCATAGCAGGATGGGTCGGAAGGATAATTATCGATAACTGGTCAAGAGTTCTGGGTAAATCCAGGGTTGAAATAGAGGAACTCCGAAATGCAACAGAAAGACTTGATAATTTCCTTGCCAATGTATCCCATGAGATAAGGACACCCGTCAATGCCGTAATGGGTCTTTCGGCTGTGCTTGAAAAAGAAGAACTGCCTGAAACTGTCATTGGAAATATTAAAGCCATATCCGGAGCCGGTCACAGAGTTTCTGAACAGATCGGCGATATTCTTGATTTCACTGAGATCGATATGGGTAAGCTCACGGTCACACGTGAGACCTATATGATCAATTCTCTTGTCAATGATCTTCTTGTCCAGCTTTCATTTACCGAAGATTACGGTCTTGAGCTTGTCATCGATATGGATCCTTTGATCCCTGCTTCCCTGGTGGGAGATGCAAGCAAGATCAAGAAGATCCTGTGGCATCTTATCAGTAACGGATATAAATTTACCAGAGCGGGCGGTGTCTACGTTCATATTTATCCGGTAAAAAGAGATTATGGCATCAATCTTGTTCTTGAAGTGACCGATACCGGAGTCGGAATGAGTGATGCTGAAATAGAACGTGCTTATGAAAAGTTCTATCAGTCTGATTCCGGCAAGACCAGGACTGCCGGAGGACTCGGGCTCGGAATACCTATAGTAAACGGTTTTACCAAGGCCATGGGGGGAGTCCTTGCCATTGAAAGCGATGAAGATGAAGGTACCACAGTCAGAGTCAGCATTCCTCAGGAGGTTGACGATGCTTCACCGTGCATATCCGTTAAGGATAGGGAAAATTGCATAGTTGTAGGTTATCTCGGTTTCATGACCACGGGACATCAGGGTGTCAGGGAATTCTACATGAAAGAGATCACCAATATTGCCAAGGGACTCGGTGTGGCTTTTAAGAGGGTTCAGTCAAGAGATGAACTTGAGAGGATCATCGCCTCGGAAAAGGTCACCCATGTATTCATAGGAACCGGAGAATACCTTGAGAACAGGGACTATATCGATCAGATCGCGCAGGAGATGAATGTTGCAGTAGTTACCGATATTGATTTCCATGGTGAGGTGGGGCACAGCGTATCCCTGCTTCCGAAGCCTTTTTACGGCGGACAGATTGCCAATTTCCTCAATCACGCTTTTGACGGTGCCAATGCAAATGCTGATGAGAGGATGACATGTCCCGGACTTAAGGTTCTGGTTGTTGATGATGAACCCATGAACCTGCTTGTTGCAAGGGGTATATTTGAAACTTACGGAATGATAGTTTCCACCGCATCAGGCGGACGCGAGGCTATCGAGATGTGCTCGAACGAAGACTACGGTATTGTCTTTATGGATCATATGATGCCGGAGATGGATGGCGTTGAGGCAATGAAGAGGATCAGACTTAATGCCTCCAGAATGCGTAAGGAAATATGTATTGTCGCGCTTACCGCAAATGCCATCAGCTCTGCGAAGGAAATGTTCATGTCTGAGGGCTTTGACGGATTTATCCCCAAGCCCATAGAGATAACCGAATTCGAGAGGGTTCTCAAGAGGGTTCTTCCCAAGTCAGCCATTGTGTATGAGAGAGTTGCAGCTGAAGAAGGACATGCTTCCGGGACTGCTCCTGCTAAGGGCAGTGTTATAACCGCGGGCCTGAATGTAAAGAAGGATGCTCCCGAATTGCAGTCAGGTAAATACAGTACACTTACTAAATGCGGAGTTGATATCTCGCAGGGACTCAGATACTGCAATAATGACGAGGAATTTTACTGCCAGCTTCTTAAGGAGTATGCAAAAAATCCCGCCGACAGGATCCGGGAGCTTAAGACTCTTTACGATATGGAGAACTGGCATGATTATTCCATCAAGGTGCATGCAATAAAGAGCACCTCAAAGATGATAGGTGCAATGACTGTTTCGGATATGGCAAAACAGCTTGAGACTTTGTCCAAAAAAGAAGACGAACCCGAAGTGAGAAAACTTCATCCTGTTTTCCTTCCCGCATATGAAGAACTTCTCCGTGCCATATGCGAATCCATGGGAATTGAGATAAAGGCTGAAGCCGGGGAAGAATCGTCTGCCAGCAGCGAGGAAGATGTTCTTGAATTTGTACCGGATGATGCGGAAGTGCTTGAGTTTACCCCGGAGGACGAATCATGAGAGACCGGATCAGAAAATACTATGAAGAGATGATCAGCCCGGGAAGAACCTTTCAGGAAAAAGCGTTCCTGATCCTTACATGTTTTGCCCAGATTGCCGTTCTTCTGGTCATGATCGGTGATATGGTCATCGGAGATAATGTTGTTGAGATAGCAACTCTCGGCGGAGCTTTCATATTATCTTTTCCGATAATGTATCTTGCCATGAGGAAAAGGAGAACCGATATCGGTGCGATACTGGTCACTTTTGCTGTGGTTTTTGTAGTGCTTCCCATATCCTATTTCTTCGGAGGAGGGATCACCGGCGGAGCGGATCTCTGGTTTACGTTTTCCTATCTGTATGTGGGACTTATCCTCATAGGTAATATGAGAAAGATCATGCTTGCTCTTCTGACTGTCATGGTAGTTGGAATGTATGCGATAGATTATCTTAATCCCACGCTTCTGGTAAGGCATACCAGAAAGATGATGATACTTGATTCCGCGGTTTCGGCGATACTTGTCGGATTCATTGTTTATTTCATGGTTTATCTCCTTAATAAGATGTTCCAGTGGGAGAATGACAGGACTGCAAAGCAGGCAATGGAGATTGAAGAGCTTAATAAGGCTCAGAACAGGTTTTTCTCCAGCATGAGCCATGAGATACGTACTCCCATCAATACCATAATCGGACTTAACGAGATGATACTCAGGGAGGATGATATATCCGATGAGGTTGCGGATGACGCGAGAAATATAAGGTCCGCATCCAAGATCCTTCTGTCGCTTATAAACGATATTCTTGATATGTCCAAGATCGAATCCGGTAAGATGGATATCGTCAGTGTGCCATATGATGTTGGGGCAATGCTTTCCGAGATCGTGAACATGATCTGGGTGAGGGCTGATGAAAAAGGACTTAAATTCACTCTTGATGTGGATCCCGGTCTCCCGGCATCCCTTGTTTCCGATGAGGTCCGTATAAAGCAGATCCTCATCAATCTTCTCAATAATGCGGTCAAGTATACACAGGAAGGATCGGTAACACTGTCTATCCACTGTCGAAAGACGGAAAAGAGCAAGGTTCTTGTGACCTATTCTGTTGAAGATACGGGCATGGGTATCCGTAAAGAGAGTATCCCTTATCTTTTCGATGCGTTCAGACGTGAGGATGAAAGAAAGAACAGATATATCGAGGGAACCGGTCTGGGGCTTTCAATAGTCAAACAGCTGGTGGATCTTCTCGGAGGAGAGATCTCCGTTAACAGTATCTACACAAAGGGTTCCACATTTGTCTTTACGCTCGAACAGGAGATTTCGGATGAGAGAGCTCTCGGTAAGTATGAGCCCGGAAAATACAGAGACAATAAAAGGAGCGATTACCATCAGTCTTTTGAAGCTCCCAAGGCCAAGGTACTCATAGTTGATGACAACTCTGCCAATCTTCTTGTTGCCGCAAAGCTGTTAAGAAACACAAAGGTTCAGGTCAAGACCGTACTTAGCGGTGAGGAAGCTCTCAAAGAGACGGCAACAGATCATTACAATGTTATCCTTATGGACCATATGATGCCCGGGATGGACGGAATACAGTGTCTGCATGCACTAAGGGAGCAGTCCGGCGGACTTTGCAAGGATACACCGGTTATTGCACTTACCGCAAATTCCGGTGCCGAGAATCAGGCTATGTACAGGAGGGAGGGGTTTGACGGATATCTTCTCAAACCGGTAGAATCCTCGGAACTTGAAAAGACCCTTTTGGAATTCCTGCCGGTGGATCTTGTCCAAAGGAACGATGATGAAAATACAAGATTCGAGTCGGATGTTATAGTAAGACAAATGCGGAAGAAGATTCCTGTTCTTATCACCACCGACAGTATAAGCGATCTTCCCAAGAGTCTGTCCCGTTCTCTTAAGATCCCGGTGCTTCCGTATAAGGTATATACAGACAAAGCGGTCTTTTCTGACGGCATAGAGGCAGAGGGAGATGTAGTACTTAAATATCTCGGTAAAAATGATGCTCTTGCACGAAGTGAAGCACCTGAGCCGGCGGAATATGAAGCCTTCTTTGCCGAACAGCTTTCGTATGCCCAGCACATAATCCATATAGCGCTTGCCAAGAATGCAAGTAAGGGATATGCCAATGCAAGCGAAGCGGCTCTTTCATTCTACAATGTTAAGGTTTTTGATTCGGGATCGCTTTCAAGCGGAACAGGGATCATAACCATGGCAGCCAAGGCAATGGTTGAAGGCGGACAGACCGACACGGATGTCATAATCAGTGCGTTGGAAAAGCTCAGACCGAAGGTGAATACCAGCTTCATAATGGATACAACAGAGTATCTTTACCGCGGCGGTAGAATGACGGAGACAATTTACAAGATCTGTAATGCATTTCTTCTTCATCCTGTGATAGAACTTAAAAAGAGTTCGATGGGAGTCGGGGGGATAATCATCGGAAACCGTGCAAGATACAGGAGACGCTATATAGAGAAGACTCTTAAGAATCCTTCCGAGATAGATACATCGGTTCTCTTCATCACATATGTAGGGATGAAGAAGTCCGAGATTGAAGCTATCAGGGATGAGGTTCTTAAGATCGTACCATTTGAAAAGGTATATCTTCAGAAGGCCACCACCGCAATATCCGTAAACTGCGGTCCGGGAACATTCGGTTTGCTATTTACGAGGAAATGATATGGGAATACCCTATTTTGACATTGCTGCTCTCCCGATTTTTTTTCTTATATTCTGGACGATAATACTTCGCAAGATGACAAGCGGAAGATGTAATGTTTTGTATCTTGCCGTGATCGTTTTGTCCATTATCGCAGATACCAGCGAGATCATCGAAAAGCTCATAACCTATTACTGTGTCCCACTGTCCCATGATCAGATCAATATAGTCAGATTTTTTAATTATCTGTATTACGTGACGCGTAATGCCGTCAATCTTTCATATCTGTTCTTTATAATCGCGATCACGAGGACCTGGTACAGGATAGGATCGTTATGGAAAAAATTCCTTATATGTCTTCCATATATCTGGATCCTGTGTGCGCTTGCTTACAATATTCCCACTTCATACGTCTTTTCCGTTACGGCGGAGCATGGATATCAGAGAGGCGCAGGCGTTGTATTTACCTATACATTTGCCTTCATTTACCTGATGTTCGGCGTGACGTATCTTCTCAAATACCGGAAGACCATAGACATCGGCACCTGGGTTGCCCTGATGTCCATGTATTTTTGTAATTTCATAGCGGTCATCATACAGATGATAGTCTGGGGTATCCAGATAGAGTCCTTTGCAACATCGCTGACCCTGTTTTTCGTCATTGTATTTGTTCAGAGGCCGGAGAAAAAGGTGGATCTGAGCACCGGGCTTCCCGGATATCAGTCATTCCGCGAGGAGATCGGTAAGATCAAGGCTACGGGACATGATGTGAAGATAATGATAATCACCATGAAAAATGCCGTAGAAATGAACAGGTATCTGGGCGAAAAACAGTATTTTGAATATATCTATTCGATAGCTGAACTCATAAAGAACTATGCAAGAAAAGAAAAAGTCGTTTATGAGCTGTATTTTGAACACCCGGGGATCTTCTATATAATCCTCGAGGATAAGGATTATAACCCTATCCAGGCTGTTGCGGAGCTTAGGGATCTTGTAAGAAAGAAAAATACGGATATAGTAAGAAAGGGCGCATCTCCCGATCTGAGTGTGGTTACGGCGGTATTTCCTGAGGAGATCTCCACCCCTGAAGAGCTCTTTGATTTCGGACATAATTACGTGAGATTTTCCGGCGTGGACAAGAAATTTACAAGAGCCTCCGCCATCATCTCCGAAAAATCCTATCAGATTGAGACTCATATCGGAGAGATACTTCAGGAGGCTATTGAGAGATCGACTCTTAAGGTTGTATTCCACCCGGTATGGTCTGTTGCGGAAAAAAGATATATATGTGCCGAAGCCGGTATAGAGCTTAAGAATGAAAAGTATGGGGAAATCGATTCGACACTGCTTGACTTTGCGGCAAATGAAAAAGGGATGGGCATGGTACTTGGAGATTATATCCTGGATAAGGCCTTTGCTTATGCGACCGAGAGCAATCTTTCCCTTTTCGGATATTCATATGTCGTGATAGGTCTGTCGGTATCGCAGTGCATGCAGGTCAGTCTTACCGACCGTATCTGGGAATGCAGAGAAAAATACGGTGTCCATCCCGAGCAGGTCTGCTTTGCCATCAAAGAATCCGTATATGAGAACATGAGCACGGTTTTTGAAGAAAACATCAGAAAGCTTTCAATGCAGGGCTATCACATAGGACTGGACGGTTTTGGAAAGGGATATTTGAATATCAGGAACATCGTAGAATTTCCGATCGAGTCGGTGCGTATTGACGAAGAGTTATTATCCATGGCGTCCGATGAAAAGGGCAGAGCCATGCTCGAGGGATGCATCGGAATGCTCAGGGGTATCCC
>AUXO014635111.1_pt1 | contig 12803 bp, 20 predicted proteins | sample 768731 | NCBI WGS metagenome assembly AUXO01 (sample SAMN02715735, study PRJNA202380) | gut metagenome | biome: sheep rumen | host: Ovis aries | place: New Zealand: Palmerston North
GTAGAACTGTTTTTCTTGTTATCCTGTTTTTGTTCTATTTCATCGTAGTAATCAAGAATATTAGCAAATGTAGCTACTTGATCTGTTGATAATTCGAAATAAGTTAGTGCTCTGTTTCATCCTGAAGCGAATTCCATGTTGCTTCTAGAATTATTACTTAGTACAGAACCTTCAACAATAGCTAGAAAATTAGTAAAAAGTGTTTCGTCAAATCATTTAGCTCTTGCATATGCTCATACAGGTAGCCCTGATCAGTCATATGACTCTAAGAATTTTTCGATGTCTGAGAGGACAACGTCTGTGTAGTAGAATTTCATTCGTACGAATATGAATAAATAAAATCGTAATCGCCAATACTTACAGTGAAACAGGTTATACGTTCCGGATTGATACCTGATTTCAACTGGCGATTGAGTGCGCGCTCTATATCTTTTTTAGTTGGTTCAGGCGGTAAGTGCTTTTTATGTTTAACATCGTCTGGCGACGATGCTAGTTTTTTGTCGCCTTTTCGGATTGTCTGGAGAGTATACATATATATAATTATGTGTTAAAATCTTTGGATTGTTTCTCGAGCCTACATAAGGTTTCAAATAAACAGCGACGACAGCTTTCGACGACTATTCATTTCTCACATAGGTGCCTTGATTCTTTTTCAAATTGTGTTTCTATTATCGATTCCATAGTTCCTATTTATGTAAAACTATGTGTGTATCTAATTTATTGCATATAATTATAATGATTTCCTTTGCAAAGTCAAGAGAAAGTTGGACTTTTTTATAGGAAATTTATAAGCCCCGGTCCGGAGGGCAATGTACATATACCCTTATCGTATCTTGGGGGTATCCCCCACTATCTATCTTTCAATATATATTATATAACGCACCGGTTCTATCCGGGGCGTAACGACACGACACCGGATTTCATCCGGTTCCTAAATTTGATTGTGCTTGCTTGCGGTAACCGGCTGATACCTAAGCCGGCCACCACCAGGCATCTACCCGAAGGCTGAGCGAATTGTTTTCTTAATGCTACCGCATCGTTGAACACTTCGTTAAACCTATCGGGATATTGCCAACCAAATGTATTTTATATTTTAATAAATATGAGAATGTTATTACTGTTAATCTTTTGTTTAATGTTTTTATTGCTTGCTTGAATGTCAGCTTTCAAAGAGGATAAGCAAGCGGTACTTATGCTTGCGGTAGCATATCTATGTATAATGTTTTTATCTATATTATACATATACCTAAACCGGTTTGCTTAATAACCGGTTTGTTTGTGTGCTACCGCACTTTCAGACACTTTGTTTAACCTTCGGGTATGTGCCCATCAAGTGTATATATTATATTATATACAAATTTTTATTTTTATTAATTCATCACAATGACTGGATTACAATCACCTTTTTACTACCAAAGCGAAGCACTTACTCATTATTGAGATAAGAGTGCACCTATTTTAACAGTTAGTATTTCCCCTAAAGTAAGTAATCTTACTAAAGAGAAGTATCGGGTATTTCGCTGGACAACACCAAAAATTTGTCCAGAAAATGAAAGTTATCCGGAGCACCTTGCTTCGTGTACTGAGGTTTTCAAGATTGTTAATGAGGAGGAATTCATTGACTGGTTTGATTGTTTAGACCTTGAATGAGTTGAGACTACGGACCAAGTTAATTCACTTCACTGAACAATTAACTGGAGCGAGAATGAGAATTCGCTAACTTCAAAAGGTATCTTGAAACAAATGAATACAGAGTGGTGTGACTGTTAAGTCGCCACTCTTTTTTATTTTCTTTATTAATAAATATGAATATAGAAAAAATATTATGATTAGCAGAGCAACTTTATTGAGACGAGGAGCCTGAAAAATACGAGGAAATAAAATGTTTCCTACTTGAAGCGGACGAGTGAGAGATTGAACAGTATGCCCGCAAGCTTGACCTTTGTCAGCCTTATAAAAGGAAAATAGATTTCATTGATTACGATATTGTGGATATATTCTATGATTGAACAACCGACGAAAGGTTAATCCGTTGCATTAAATATATCCGTTACAAAGATTGAGGTAACGATATATATGAGGTTGTTTACACAAGGCAACAATGGAATGCTTTATATAAAAAGGGATATGTGGATACATATATCCCGAGCGAATGGAAAAAGAGAGATTAAATATCTCTCTTTTTCTTATGGCTGAGAGATAAATAAAAGGAATTTTTTTATCTCTCTAGTGAATTATACCATAGGAATTTTTTATATCTCTTATTTGATTTTTAACAACGGTACTACCTTGTCTTTCTAGTGATTTCTAACAGCGGTATTATTTTTATCTTCCTGTTTGATTGCTAGCCGGCCACTTTGACCAGCTGTTTTGGCTAGCTGATTTGGCTAGCCGATATGACCAGCCGACCTGACCGGTTGATTTGACCAGTTGCTTTGAGGGTTTGATTGCTAGTTGATTGTGAGACACGACTTTTTATTTACCATTACATATATATTTATATGTATTTGCTAGTCCAAAACCGGCACCACTAATCATAACAAAGTAATCCATATGCAGACCTACCATAAAAAAGTTCCCAGTTCGGAAGCGGTGTTTCTCAGACGTCTCTCAAATGTCGTTACGACCGGTGATATCGCGCGTAAATTGATATATTAAAAACATTATTACATTCACCACAGACCCCTATATATATATTTTTTTTCTACATTATTTTTTATATATATATAAAATAAAAAAATAGTCTTTTCATAGAGAGCATATATATAATGTAATAATGTTTTATATATATAATAATAATAATAATAATACTAATTAATAACTAATATATATATACTTTTACCCTATCTATTATTCTTTTATACAATATTTAATATAACTTTCTCTTGAAATTTAATATGAAATCATTATAATATATACATAATTTTTAATTCACAATTAATATTATGCAACAAAAAACTAAACAACTTCGCTTAATACCGGACGTTAATAAGTATGCCGGACGAGACAGAACACTAGCTGTCACAATAAATAAGTATTTAAATAATAATAAAACTCTAACATTAATATGAGAGAAGCCAATCGAATACGACAAAAAGATATTCGAATTCAAAACATCAGTAAAGAAAAAGATATCTCATCTAAAAGAATGTATTGAAAACCAAGAATGGATATTCCAGAAACTATGGAAACAAGTACAAAAAGATATAGCTAATCATATCAAATATAGTAATAGAGAATGAGTAATGAAAAGAAGATTTACATTAAAAGCTAAGGAGAAACTAATCAGACAATACTGAGAGATACCAGAAGAAATCAAATACCAAAACTCAGTAAGAAAAAATAACTGATATGTATCACCTAATCTAACAAAAGCTTACCAATATTTAAGACCATTTCCAGACGACTTATTAAGAAGGTGATACTCAACTGAATATAGCAAGACTGAAGACGGAGTAATCCACAAACCAGAACGACAACCACAATTTAAATACAAATGATACGAAGCAGAACTAGATAGCATAACATATTTAGTACGAGAAATAAGAAGAATAGAAAACTCATTTATAAAAGAAAGAAATGCATTACAAAAAAGATTCCAAAGTAATCTATTATTAGAAGCTAAATGAAAGGATATAATAATAAGAAAAATAGGGAAAGAACAAATGTTAATGAGAGAAGAAGCAAGACAATATGCAAGAGACAATTGATTATTCAATAACTACGACGAACTAATCAGAATAGGAAGAGAAGAAACACAGAAAGAAATAGAAACCAGAACAGAAGAAATAAAATCAATACTAAAAAAATTAAAAGAAAAATTGTACAACATAATAAATAATCCATCAGATCCAAAATGGAAAGACATAGAAGATTATGATCCATCACAACACTGAAGGATTAATACAATAATATGACCTATTTATTACTAACTGTAATAACAATGCACATCCCTTGACACATAATATACAACAACAGTTGACGAATATGATTTGCAATATACCACATAATACTATTATGAATAATTATATATGCATACAAAAAACGTATATAACTTTTATATTATCACCCTAATCAGAATGCGACAAGACAATCTACACTTACTAATAGAGGAATGGAAAATATTAAATGAAGAACGTAAACAATTACATCGAAACGAAACAGGTGACGTTGACAGAAAGATGGTTAACTTAGAAGAGATAATTAATAGAGAATTAATTAACCACCCAGAAGCAAGGGAAGAGTACAAAGAAATAATAGAAAACTTTTTAACTTATGAAGAAGAATAAAATGGCAGAACTAATAGCACAACACTGAACAACATTAGTAATATGTTGAGTAACATTATTAATAAACATAATGATATGCTGTATAATGTATATCAAAATAGATAACAAATATGCAGAAGCATACAATGATTTAATAAACTATATAGAAAGTTTATTACTATTAAACAAAAGACAAACAGATATAAATGGAGAAATGATATGATCCATTAATGATATTTATAAGATAATTAAATTAATAAATGGTAATACAAAATGATAATCCATTTGTTGAATTTATCCTATCAAAACCAGGAGAAAAGATATTAACAAATGGAAGAACATATATAGCAAAGGAATTAAACAATACATATACAGTAATAGAGGAGTGAGTTGAAGGCGAAGAAGCAGAAGAAAAGATATCAGAAGAAGAATTCAAACAGCTATTAAAAACAATAAGCTACAAAGAATACCAATGTCTACCAACAGAGAAATGAATATGGCCAAACAACTCAGCATCAGCTGTAGTAATTAAATAGTTTTTTATAATTTAAAAATATATCACCCATGACTACTCCAATCAAAGCAGTTGTAATCGTAAAAGAAACAAAGAAACCATTCAGAAGTTCAACGATTGTTAGGAAATTAACACCACAAGAAATGGTAGAGTACAGGAGACAACACTCTCCTAAAACATTCACCATTAATATCACAATGACTAATGGTACATTCATTAAATCAATTAGGATAATCAAACCTAATGTTGCACCATCTAGTATTCCAAATAATTAATTTTATATCACCTAACTAATCAGAATGAAAATTCAAGAAACCAGAACTTACAAAGCCGTAACAAAAGTAAACGGTTCAGACATAATTAGATTTGTAAAACTATGAAGAGTTAACTACCAATACGACAAGGTAGTTAAAGTATTATACTTATCAGAAGATAATTTATATGCACCAATTGTTCACATTATCCCTTGTATTAAAGAAGAAGATGCATACAAATTAACAAAAGAATATGAAGACTACTACCATAAACTACTCAATCAAAAGCATGCAGAATTTAAAAAAGTAGAACAATCAGAACCACCATTCAAAGTACATGTATCAGCTGTAAAACTTAATAAAGATTGAGAAGCTGAAGAAGTTATATCTAATCTTGATCAATCAGATATAGAAAAACTGATTGAAGATATGATAGAGAAGTGAATGTTTCACTAACTTTTATTCTTAATAAAAATAAAATGAACGAACAACAAACAACAACAACAAGCACAACAAGTAAAAAGGCATCGTACTTCTTATGATGATTTACATTAGTAATGCTAATCATCTTGTGAATTAATTTCATACCAAAACAGAATGCGGAAGCACAAGAACTATATGATATGAAAGTAAAACTAGAAGCAATGAGTTGACAAATTGCTGATCTATGAAAACAATATAGAGATAAAGAAACACAATGTTGAAATGATCTACTTGATATTCATAATCAAGCAGACAAATTAAGAACAGAATACGATGAGCTATCCAAACAAGCTACAGAAAGTATGGGTTTAAAACTGAGCAGATAAGCTCAGATAAAAATCTAGTTACTAAACAAAGTGAAGTAACTAAAATATCAGATAAAAAATCACAACCTGAACCAGTTGGTATTACTGAAGAACAGATTGCGGAAATTAATAATGAATATAAATGAGTAAAGATTATTCATAATTGATTCCCATCTGATTCGCCAGTACAACAAATGGTTCAGTATGCATATGATGTTTGAGGTTTCGATTTAGTTAAACTAATCGAATGTGAGAATGGAACATGGAATCCATTCAGACAGTCAGGAGTTGTAATAAATTGAAAGAGAGAACCATCATATGGATTGTGTCAAATACATAAGAACCATCATCCAGAAGTAATTAATGATACAAACTTTTGGAATGATTGGAAAGTACAAATAGATTATTGTAAGAAATGACAAGACGAATGATGGCCATTCTATTGACCAACAAGAATAGTTAATGGAAACAAATGTTACATAACAGTTGAAAGTAGATTTACATTTACTGAATAATAATCATGGAAAACATGAACTCAATAGAGCAAGAAATAAATAGAAAGAAAAGATATCTAGAAGTTGAAGAAAAACAGATACCTAAATATCTATCTAATATTAAAAGATATAAATTAGAAATTGAGAAAATAGAAAAGTGTAAATGCTTAAAAGATCTACGAGATTATAGTAATGTCTATGCATACAATTGAGAAAAGTATATATGTTATGATATATGAGAATGAGATATAGATCATATATATGAATATAATACTTTTGAAGAATTAAAAGAACATGCTATATGAAGATATACAAGTTTCATAGAATCTAATAATAATTTAATAAAGAAATCAAATGAACTAATAGAAAAAATAAAAGCAGATATAGATAGATTAAAGAAGATATTAGTAGGTATGGTTAATAAGATTTAATAACCATCCCTAAAAATATATAGCGGTAGCTCAATCGGCAGAGCTTGGAGTGTCCTCTGAAACAGCGAGGTATTATTGCCACACATGTCAGCAATGGTTGTAGGTTCAAACCCTACCCGCTATGGTTTATATAATTAAATAGTAACTATGCACGAACATGCAAAGTTTAGAATAAAAGAATATAATAGTTGAAGGATAGAAATACAATATTCAAAACATCATATATTCTGACGATGGTTTTGGTATGATGAATATCCAAAAAATAGTACACGAACTAATCCAGAACCAGGATATCATTATGTAGCATATAAATGATCATTAAAACCTATCTTTGAAAAGCATGGATATAATGTAATTTATTTTAGTGATGCATTCATTACAGTAAATGAACAGTGTGAATGAACAGAAAGATATAATTATTTAAGTACATTAATAAAAGAGCTTGAAGAATATTATAACAACGAAGTTGATAAAGTATTAGAAAAAGAAAAAGAATATTTATTTAACAAAACAACTAAGTGATATATCTATTAAAAATATTTTTTATTATTTAATCCAATCAAATGCCAAGAGCAAAGAAAACAGAAGTAGTAAAAGCTACAAAAGATTTAACAAGTACAACACCATCTATCACAGAAGAAGTAAAGAAGATGCTAAACAAAACAGAAAACTTTTTACACAACAGAATCTGAGTAGTACAATCACAATTAGAAATGGTACAAGACGATATCAAATCACAGATGTCATGAATAACATTACTAATCATATGAATAATTATTATAGCAACATGGATACTATGATCAAAGATTAACGACTCATCAGTAACTGTTGATATACACTGAATGAAAGCAGAATTAAATCTAATAGAAGATGCAATGCAAGATATCAATCGTGAACTATATCAAATACATAACAGAGTATTTGAAGTAGATGAGAACGATTGTATCGAATGACGAGACTGAACTTTATATTGTAAGAAATAATATGTGGACACTAATCATAACAATATTAATAATGTGAATTAGTTGATGATTAATCACAGCACGGAACTCAACCGCGCTGTGAATTATCAACGCAAAAACATTTGTGTGAATATTTATATGAGCAACAATAATTGTATATATGTTATTAAAAATATATACAACATTTAACTGATATTAAAAAGCAAATGCAAATACGAATACAAGCATTTATAATAACAATTATATTTGCAGTATGATTGTTTATAATAATAATAGTACCACCTGAAATATTAATAATCATATGCTGAATAATATTAGCAATCTGATTTTTTATGGATGATGATTAATAGATTTTTATCACCGCTGAATTGTACAAAATAAAAGTTAGGGTGATGCTTTTATAATTAATTTCAATCTAGTCATAACATAGAAGAATGGTGTACAACCAATGGTGCAAATCCATCGGCGGTGTTTTTTATATAATTATATATTTATAATATGGCAAAATTAGATAAAGAAAAATATGAAAGACTATTCTGTAGTGCACAAGAAAGAGCAGACTTAGTTATAAAAATGTATGAAGAATATAAGAATAGAAAAGATAAACAATACTGAGAATATCCATCATACTTTGATAGTCTAATAAGTGAATGTAATAGAACAGCATCAATACCAATAGATAGAAATGTACCATATGAAGAATGATTAGAAAGAGCAATAACAGAATATAAAAAGAAGAAAGAAACAAATGCAACATTCTGAGATTTCTATATAGATAGAAATACTTTACGTTATTATTATACAAATCAAGATACTATAAATAATAAATTATTTGAATGGATAAATGTAATTAAATTAAGTGACTGATGTTTAAGTTATAATGTATTAACAAATTTTGAAACTATATTGTTCTTTGAATATTATAAAGATATGTGAAAAGAAAAAGTAATTTATAATAACTCAGAAATAAATTGTATATTTTTATATCTATATCAATATGTATTCTGAGAATTAAATGAAGAAGACTTTATGAAATTTTTAGAAGTACAAAAAGATATAAATGTAAAAGATATGTACAAATGAATAGTATGTATTAATGAACATAACGAACAAATATATAATAAATATAACTAATCTAATCATAATAGTATATCGGAACAATTCGATATACTAAATGATTACATTGGACGTAATCAACTTTTTATTATTTATCAAAAAGAAACCATGCCACAAGCAAAAGAAAACAAAGATGTATTAGCACAAATCGTATCTAATACAGAAGTAACTCTTAATGGAGTAACATTACCAGAATTCGTTTTAGAAATCTACAACAAAAAATCTGTTGTATCTAAATGAACAGAAAGAATGTTATTAGAGTTCACAAAAGTTTGGAAATGAAAAGACAACTTCAATCCAGACGAAGTAAGAAAAGATGATGACATCTTAATTGCAACATCATATTTATTTGAGGTATTAGACCCAGATAGATTAGATGTATTCTTAGCTAGAGTTGATGAAGAAACACCAGCTAATTCATTATCAGGTAGATTATATTTTGAAGATGCACAAACATGAGAACCAACAAAGAACTGTGCAGCTTGAAATGGTATTCTAAATTTTGTAAGCAAAACATCAAGAAACTTTAGAGGAGCTTAATGCTTCTCTGAAGTTTTGTTTTTACTTCATAACAGAATAATCATCCATGAATAAAGACGAACTAAAAAACTTTATCTATCTTGACCAATTAGAAGAGATAAGAAACAGACTTGTCGAAGCAGAAGGAAGGTTAAGAGATTGAGAATTCATAGATTGTATTGAAGAAATCGATAAGATTATAGATACATTAGATACATATGAAGCAGAAGAAAAAGCTAAAAAGTTTGTAATAGAATGGAGTAAAATGGTTGATGGACAAGCAATGCTAGAATACGAATTCACACCAATCAAACCAGAAGTTCCAATATATATATTTAGATTCGATCCCAAATATCAATATGATTGAACTATAATGCAAGAACAGGTTTGTTATACAGAAGTAAGAAGGTTTAAAGATAGGAATGTAATTCAAGAAAAAGTTTGTACATTAGCACAATGGAACAAACGAGTTCAAGATGACCTAGCAGAAGGAGAAATAAAATCTCAGCAAGGTAGAAAAAGAGAAGAACCAGGTGAAGTGTTTAATCCTATAATAGAACCAAAGAAAAAGATTTTATTGTTTGTTAGAAAATAGACATGAGTATACATATAGATAAATATGGTAGAGCTTATACTACCGACAAAGAAACAGCTATGAAGTATCGTGTCAAAGACGAACAAATACAATATCACAGATTAAAGAAATGATTACCTGAATATGATAAATATGTAAGTCTATATTATTATGATAGAAAAGAAAAGATATATCGATTGCCACCAAGCTGTGGTAGATGAAATATCAAAAGCTGAATATGAGAACATAAACCAGTACAAAATTATCGAGATGATTGTTGACATTATTCAGTAGCAGAATTTACAACAGCTCAGAAGGATGCAATCATAAGAGCTGAATGAGATTGAAGGGCTAAGATAATATGTGGTTCACCAAGTATATGAAAGTCATTTATATTGTGAGCATTCGCATGTTATATAGCAAGAAAAAGTATTGTAGTTGTACCAACTAAAACTATTTGAGATTGATTGTATGATAAATTCCGTAATAAAATATTCACTAATAAAGATGATGTAATAATATTAGACGCAGCAAAGATAAGAAAAGATCCTGATATATTAAACAAACACTCTTGTGTAATTATAACAAGAGCATCCTTACATAACATCCGAGATATAATAAATGATTATGATAAATATAAGTTTGATCAATTCTTATTTGATGAAGCACATTACTTATGACCATCAATGCAAGAAATGGTAAACACATTTAAAGGACAAAGTATTGTATGAGTAACAGCTACACCAAGGAGAAAAGAATTAACTGATGAACAATTTGAATTATATTTCTCAGATAAAATAAATGTACAATGAAGTGTATTGCCAATGAGAATAAGACAATACAACTTCAAATATGAAATGCCAATAGAAGAATATATTAGAATAACAAAAGATTGTAAAGATCCAACAGCTCCAGAAGTGTTGAGAACAATGACAAATGAATGTGAAAAAAGAATTGAGTTAATAAAAGATATCACAGCTGATAGATTATTAAATAAAAATATTGTATTATTATTAGTAGATAGAATAGAAGAATTAAATAAATATAAAGAGTTCTTCCCAGATGCAATATTAATATGAGGCTGAAACAAATGAGAAGCCGAGTTAGTTAAAGCATTAGAAAATAGAAATAGTAGTACAAAGATATTAATAATATGAACAGCACAAACATGTTGAACAGGATTTGATTATCCTGAAATCAATTCAGTTATATTAACATTCTCAACAAGATGGAGAAATAGTATAGAACAATATGCAGGTAGAAGTAGAAGAAGTAATTGACCAGCAAAAGAAGCATGAGAAATGTGTGATATACAAGATAGTTGGAAAATAAATAATCAACATAGATACTTCTGAAGTAAAGAAAGAAATGAAATATATAAAGATTTATGATATACAGTATTAAAAGATTGTTCCTTATCATATAGATATACTAATTTAGTTAATAGAAAACCTAAACATGGCACGACATGACAACGATATTGTTAGGATAAAAGCATTCAATTCTACCAGAAGATATTGGTGACCAGCAAAGATAAAGGTTACCTATAGAATATTATCAGAAGATAAAGACTTGAATTGAATACAAGCTTATAAAGTATTACTTAATTGAAATAAGAATAATGCTATCATAACAAGAGATGTTAATCTTCAAGAGCTAATCAAGAACGAATCAAAGTATACATCAGTAAAAGCAAAGGAAGTATTAATCTATCAATTAGGTACAAAGGTTCCAATCAATAATAAAGAATATGAAATTAAAACTATATATTATGTTAAGTCATATTCAAGTACATACAAGAAACAGCCAGAAACTTTGTATTGACTAGATTGATATGGTATATTATCAGACTCTCAAGTTGTAAATTTATTTAATAAAGAATTAGAATGAACAGATGAGAAGTAAAAAGGTTCAACCTTCATTGACACTATTTGTATTTACAAATACAACTGTGTTCAAAATATAAAGACTGATATAAAATATCAGGCACAACAAAAACATGAGTATGGTTCACATTTAAATGTGATACCAATTGAAAATTATGATAATAATTTCGTCTTGACTTTCAAGAGGAAATCATTATAATATATACATAACTGTATAAGTTATTGCACTATCCAGTTAGTGTAGATAAATGAACTGGCTACCAAGAACAAGGTAGGCTAGAAAGACAACATCTAGTATAAAATGTTGTATAACAACTACGATAGTTAAGCGATAGTTTAACCATCGGTTACTAAGAAATTCGTACCTTAGTAATTGACACGGTCGTAAGACCGTGCTACCACCAAATGGATTTTGTACATTACAGGGAATTGTAACTAGGATGCGCTTGGTTTTTCCGACACAACCTGTAACTACTTCAGGTTTAACTCCTGGATTGGTGAATATTCTGTGCACGGCTACACCAATTATTGAGTGTAGCTTGTGTGGTCTCTTCGTCTAATGGTTTAGGATACCGGACTTTCAATCCGGAAGATGTTGGTTCGAATCCAACAGGGACCGATTGTTTCTACTACACAATATGATGGTGTGTTTCTTAAATACACTATGCCGTCAGCCTCAGCGGAAAAAACAAGTGAGGCAATTAAATTTATATTTTAATTATATCAAATATGTTAGATGATATAAATGATATGAGAGATTGGCATACAATAATGTATTGACCTTGTTATATACAAATTGATAGTTTAGATTTATTTTAGTATTTTCAGGAACTATTTCAAATGGTAGAATGCGTCGCCTGGGACGACGTGGTTCTGGGTTCGAGTCCCAGGTTCCTGAATTATGTAGAGATAGTTTAAGGGTAAAACGTCTATTTATATAGCACGAAGTGCTGGTTCGAATCCGGCTCTCTACGTTAAATTGCAAGATAACCGAACG
>AUXO015240584.1_pt1 | contig 12802 bp, 11 predicted proteins | sample 768731 | NCBI WGS metagenome assembly AUXO01 (sample SAMN02715735, study PRJNA202380) | gut metagenome | biome: sheep rumen | host: Ovis aries | place: New Zealand: Palmerston North
ACGAGATCCGCGAGTTCGTCTCCTGTATCTTCAACCACCGCATCAGCTCTGCCCAGCTTCGTAGTCACGAATCCATTATCATAGCCGACCTAATGCAACAATTCGTTGCCCAAACTTCCATAACTCCCTTGTAACAACACTTCCTATATTCTAAGATTTAATAACGAATATCAGTTTTTGCAAAACCGCTAAAATATAATGAAAAAAGTTATCACATTTGGTGTATATGATTTGTTACACATTGGACATGTCTTGTTATTCAAAAGAGCAAAAGAACTGGGAGATTATCTTATTGTGGCCGTGCAGGATGATGAGGTGATAAAAAAATATAAGCCAGAGGCAGAGATGGTTTATTCTACTGAAGAACGACTATTGATGGTCGGAGCAATTAAATATGTTGATGAAGTTGTCATTTACAAGGATGTATATCATGATATTCAGACCGTTGATTTTGATGTGTTTGCCAAAGGTCCAGATCAAAGTCATGAAGGATTTCAAAACGCAGTGGAATGGTGTACACGTAATGGTCGAGAGGTCGTTACAATACCCCGCACAGAAGGCATCTCGTCAACTTTCTTAAGAAACGTAAGGAAATTATCGTGAGAAAAAGAAGTCTGCTTCCATATTTGCTTTATTTCTTTCTTTGGATATTCTTCCAAAGCTGTCATCAGGTAGAAACTGATTCTCATCAAGAGGAGAATCCTTATGAACAATTGGTGTCTGTCTTAAATGAAAATATACGCAGTGTACAAGAATTGGTTATAAGGCAAATGAAAGGCGAGTCCGTAGTTTTTATTGATTCTTTTAATGTGGGCAAAGTTATTTTGTATTTTATGGAAGAGAGTTCTCCTGTTACGCTTTACAGCATTGACTCAGAAAGTATAGTTCGTTATCCTTGTATTTCAGTTGCACAATACGGAGAAAGCTTGTATTGGATGCTTGCAAATGACTTTTTGCATAATGCCCAAGGAAGCAAGATAGAAGTATCGGATAGGGCTAATACTCCTTCCTTGAAATATGTTGGCGATCAATGGGGTTATGAAATGGGTAATGTCGTCAGACCTATAGATTCAAGATTTTTATCTTCAGGTACGACTTCTGTAAGTGTAAGTGAAGACAGCATCCTTTCTATTTCTTTTCCGACGGGTTATAGATTGAAACTGCCCATTATGCCTTTTCAATATCCACAAGTTTCTAATAAGGCATTTTATAAAGATATTTTTCTTGATGCAGGAATAGGCTTGACATCTCGGAAATCCCTGTATGCTGCAAGTTATCTCAACCTTTCTTTAGAAGGAATTAGTTTTTCAAGGAGTGGTGCCTTTTCCGAGGAACACAATCTTCAAAAAATTATCCTCTCTGGGGATATAGATGATACCAATGGTCGCCTGTTATATCCAGATGGACAACCTCGGTACAGATTGTTATTTGTTAACGGTGGTAGTTCTACGACGCATGGGAAGTCTCTTGACGAAAAGGCTTTAAATAACATGCGTCAGTTTGTAGCTAATGGTGGTAGTTATGTTGGCACATGTGCTGGCGCGTTCTTTGCATCAGCTGGTTATGACAACTATAGCAGTTATCCTTATTATTTGTCTGCTTGGCCTGGTGTAACTATTCACACAGGTCTTTCTGATAGTAATACTGGGATGATAATCGAACAAGATTCTCCTTTGCTGAATTATTATGATTTTGGAGGAGACAATTATGTTGAAAATGTCCGCCATAATAAAGGCGGGTATCCAGCTGAACTCCCTAATAATACGGAAGTGTTAGCACGTTATGATTATCCGAATAAAGAAACTGTCCACTTGCAGCCGTCTATCTGGGCATATAAGCCAGATTCTCATAAAGGGCGGGTTTTGCTGGAAGGTTCACATCCAGAAGAAGTTGCAAGTGGTGAAAGACGAGATCTGACAGCAGCAATGATTCGATATGCCCTTGATGGAGTGGGAACAACGACTCTTAAAGGATTTTTGCAGAATGGAAAAGAGCGTGTGATGAATAAAAGCTCGGAAGATGAGGATCCCTATTTTACAAAAATCGGTGATTTGCAATGTCATCATTTTGTCGTGAGTATTCCACCAGATGCACAAAATATTGTTGTTCGAGTAGAAGGTTATACCGACTGTGATATGGCTTTGATGATGCGTTATGGTACATTTGCTTATCCTGATTCAGCAGATTATTATGTCGCTGATGGAGGCTCACATCAAGAACTTGGATTCCAGACACTTGAAGAAGGTTTATGGTATATAGCTGTTCAATGTTTGACGACGGTCGATTCAACGGAGACGAATTATGGTCAGGAGTATTCCGGTAGAACAGATGTCCTAAATGGAGTCGGCTATAGAGTGTCAATTACATGGGATTAGTGATAGTATCATGGCACAAAAAGGATTAAAACAAAAGGCAACATCGGGAATGATGTGGACAGCGTTGCAGAAATACTCGACGATGTTCATTCAGTTTATTTCTGGAATCGTTCTTGCACGTCTGTTAACCCCGTATGATTATGGTTGTATTGGAATGCTGATGATTTTTATAGTTTTGGCAGAGTCTTTCATTGACGGAGGTTTCGGTTCGGCTTTAATTCAGAAAAAGAATCCAACTCAGGAAGACTATTCTACCATTTTCTTTTGGAATATCGCGATGGCTGTAGTTCTTTATACGATATTGTTTTTTTCCGCACCGGTAATTGCTCGTTTTTATAAAATACCTCTTTTATGTTCTGTATTACGTGTTCAGGGCATAATTTTGTTTCTTTATGCTTTTAATATAGTGCAACGTAATCAGTTGCGGAAAAAACTAAATTTTAAGGTTCTTTCTTTAGTTGCAATAGTAACATCTATAATAGCCCTTATAGTAACGATTTTGATGGCTTATTCGGGGTTTGGTGTGTGGTCGTTAGTCGCACAAATGATTATTACTGCAGCAATTCCAACAATAGTGTTTTGGTTTTATCTAAAATGGAGGCCAGTCAAGATTTTCTCCTGGACATCATTCAAGGAATTGTTTCGTTTTGGGTTTTATATGTTTTTGACGCATGTGTTAAATCAATTTGGCAATCAAATTCAAGGCCTTTTAATTGGAAAAATATTTAATGCTTCAACAATGGGGTATTATTCAAAAGCTCAAAGTACAGAAAGAATAGCTTCTTTATCGATTTCAAGTATAATGACTCAAGTTACTTATCCCCTATATGCCGAAGCTCAAGACAATAAGGCAGAATTGGCAAATATGATCCGTCGTTTAACGATGACTCTGTCATATATTACTTTTCCGTTAATGTTCATTTTAATATTATGCGCTAAGCCTATATTTGTATTATTGTATTCGGATCGTTGGTTGCAAAGTGTTCCATATTTCCAGGTGCTTTGTATTTCAGGTTTAGCATATTGTTTACAGTCTGTTAATTATCAATCGATTGCTGCTGTAGGCAAGAGTAGAACCATGTTTTGGTGGACTGTGCTGAAGCGTTTGGTGGGAGTTGGTTTTGTAGTGTGTGGTTTGATCCTTTTTGGTATGAAAGGTTTGTTAGTTGGTTTTGTGCTTAACACCTGGTTTTCTTATTTCGTAAATATTAGCTTGGTATCAAAACATATAGGTTACAAATGGACAAAGCAATTAATTGATATATTACCTATTTTGTTGGCGGCTGCGTTATCAGCTGTTGTTGGTTATTTATGTAGTATATTACTTCAATTGCCTTTGTATATAGATGGATTAGTCTGTTTTTTTGTTTATCTTGTCATTTATTTGGGTTGGTCTTTTCTTTTCAAGCCTGAATCATATTCTTATTTTATCTCTGTCATAAGACCAATACTCTTAAAATTCAAAAAACGTTAGTATTTGTTTTTTTATATGCAAGAAGATAAGACTTTCAAACTACTCATTGCTGGGGATTTATTGCCTTCTGGGAATAATGTTAATTTATTTATAGAGGGCGATACTAAAAAGCTATTTGGAGAGAAGGTGTGCCAATTATTCTTAAATGCAGATTTTTCTATCATAAATTTTGAAGGAGCATTAACAGATTCCACTAACAAGCAATTAAAGGTGGATCCTATATTAAAATCACCAATTGCTACTATTAAGGGAGTTAAAAATCTTGGTATAAAGGCAGTTGCTCTAGCAAATAATCATGTTACTGATTATTGCGATGAAGGTTATGATGATACGATTAATACTCTTGAAAGAGCAGGGATTCAACATGTTGGTTCTGGTTATAATGAGAAAGAAATAAAGACCCATCTTAGTGTTAATATAGGAAAAAGTAAAGTATGTATTTATAATGTCTCGGAAACTTTTTTTAACGCTCCAAGTAGCAGTTCTGCTGGATGCAATCTTTATGATGAATGGTTAGTACTTAACGAGATAAAGAATTTAAAAAAAACGCATAATTATATTGTTGTGATATATCATGGTGGTGCTGAGAAGTTTCCTTATCCTACTCCAATGGTTCGGCAAAGATTCCATCGAATGGCTGATTGTGGAGCTGACTTTATAACCGCGCAACATACACATTGCATAGGTTGTGAAGAATGGTATAACGGTTCATATTTACTCTACGGGCAGGGTAATTTTTTATTTTCTCGGATGAAACACCCTGTTACAAAACAAGGTCTTATCACTGAAATATCTTTTTCTGATAGAGATAATAAACCTCATACAATTAAACATCATCTAATTCATGTATCAGAACAAGATGTTGTACAATATGATGAAAAACAAGATTTCTCATCTTTTATTAAAAGAAGTCAAGAGATTCAGAATTTTGATACAATTATTTCAAAGTATCAGCATTTTGCTTATAACAATCCAATTATTAAGAATCGTTATTTGATAGCTTGTAGAGGTGGTGGTTTTTTCAATAAATTGTTGATGAAATGCTTTCGAAATTATTATAAACAACGTTGTTTGGATATGTATAATCAACAGCAATTATTAAGAATGCTTATTTCCCATGAAGGAGAAAGATATAGTGAAGATTATGCGGCATGTTTGAGTTATATGCTAAATAAACTACGATGATTTTTTATTGCAATTTGTGCATTGAATTTATTCCTGAAACAATCGAACAGTTATTTCATTAGCAAGTAGTGATTTCGATGAAACATAAAATTATCATTATAGGGCAAGGTTATACAGGAAGACTAAGTATTGTAAGGTCTGTGGCCGATTTAGAATGTGATATTACATTGATAGTGTTGCTCTCAAAATCTCAATATGAGAGCAGAAAAGGGAAAATTAAGCCTATAGATGCATATAGTAAGTATGTGAATAGATTTTTTTTCTCGGAAAATTATAATGAGGAGATGCTTGTCGAAATTTTGTTGAAGTATTGTGTAGACAAAGAACAAAAGACAATTATCTTCCCCGACAACGATTTCTCTGCTGCAGCGATCGATAATCATTATGATGAGTTGAAGTCTTTTTTCTATTGCCCCAATATTCGAAGTATCCAAGGTTCTGTCGAAGAATGGATGAATAAGGTGCGTCAAAAAACTTTGGCTAGGCAAATTGGATTGAATACGGTGCATGCGAAAGTCATCAATGTTAGGAACCAATATTATCAATTACCCGAAGACATTCATTATCCATGTTTTGTGAAACCTTTGACATCTATTTTAGGCGGTAAATATGGATTGAAAAAATGTGATAATTTAATACAATTGAGAGAACATATTACGAATTTTATGGCAAATCATCCCCGTCAGATTTATGATATTGATTTTTTAATTGAAGACTATAAAATAATAGATAGGGAGTATGCTACACTGGGTTTTTCTGATGGTCATAAGGTCGTTATCCCAGGATTACTCGAATTGTTGAAAATTGGTCATGGCAGTCATTTCGGGGTAGCTTTACAAGGAAAGGTTTTCCCTGTCACTGGTTATGAAGATTTGATAGAAATGTTTAAAGAGCTTGTGAAAAAAATTGGATTCGTGGGTATTTTTGACATTGATTATTTTGAAAGCGAGGGAAAACTTTATTTTTGCGAGTTGAATCTCCGTTTTGGAGGTTCGGGGTACGCTGTTACAAAAATGGGTGTAAATTTGCCTGTAATGATGATAAAATCTTTTTTGCAAGAAAGCATTGAAGGAATGAAACAAACAATTACTGGTGAGTCCACGTTTTTTAATGAGAGAATGGCGATTGACGACTGGTATGGAGGCCATTTATCAACCAAAGAGTTTAACAAAATCAGGAAGGAATCAGACATTAAATTTATAGAGGACGAAACGGATCCAGCCCCGCAAAAGGTATTGAATAAAGAGTTCAGAGTCAAACGTGTCAAAAAGACAATCAAAAGATGGATCAGAAAGAAATAGTTATAGTTGAACGGCCAGCTTATGTTTCTTGGGAAAAAATCAGTGCAGTCCTTAAAGAAGCTCATGCAGAGAATGTAAAAAATGGTATCGTTTTACCTTATCCCTTTTTACCTCCGGAAGACCTATATGCAAAAACGGAAGGTCGTGGAGGAAAAATGATAATAGCGATGTATAATGAAGAAATAGTCGGTACTGGTGCTGTTGCCATAATTGAGAAAAACTTATGGTGCGGAAAAGGTAAATATGCATATTGTTTTTTAGCTGCTATATTGCCAAATTATGCAGGTATGGGAATATATAAAAAAATAGAGGAGGAACAAGAAAAATACGCGAAGCTATGTGATGTCGATAGGATAATGCTTGATACAGATGTGAGGAATAATCGTATGATTAATATTTCCGAAAGGAATGACTATAGAAAAGTGGAATATAGAGTAAGGGAAGGACACAATTCTGTAGTTATGGTAAAATGGTTGAATGGCTGTCCTTATTCTCGACTTAAATGTGCCATGAAATACAATTCAATAAAAATCAAAAAAATAATATTCTCTAAATACAAACAAAAATGAATGCTGGTAATAGTTCTATAATTATTGTTGGCGATATGTTCCCAACCAATGAGAACATGTGTTATTTCTCTAAAGGTGACATCAACACACTTTTTGGAGAAAAGATTTGTCTTTTGTTTAAAAATGCGGTTTTTCGTGTTTGCAATCTTGAAGGAGCTTTATCCGACCATCCCCAGCAATGTAGAAAAACTGGACCCATTAAGGTGGCTCCAACAAGTACAATTGAGGCTTACAAGAAGTTGGGAATCGACTATTGTTTTCTCGCTAATAACCATATCACAGATGGAGGTCATCATGGCACGATTGATACGATGCAAATGTTAGACAAAGCAGGAATCAAGTATATTGGAGCAGGCACGAACGAAGACGAAATAGTTCGTTCGTTTGTGCAAGGAGTGGGCGGAATTAACGTCGGTTTCTACAATGTGGGTGAAACAATGTACAACAAACCTACGAAAAGCACTGCGGGAGTTTGGATTTATGATGAATATGTTGTATGCCGAGAGTTGGAGCAACTGAAAAAAGAGTGTGATTATCTTATAGTAATATATCATGGCGGAATTGAAAAATTTCCTTATCCTTCCCCAGAAACGAAGAAGCGTTTTCATCGTATGGCCGATTGTGGTGCCGACATGATTTTGTCACAACACACTCATTGTATTGGCTGCGAGGAATATTATAATGGTTCGTACCTGTTATATGGCCAAGGCGATTTTCTGTTAAAGAATTTTGCACCAAGCCTTACGGATTCTGGGCTAATAATTGAGATCGTTATCGAAAATGGAAACGTGAAAATAAAAAAACATTTGGTGAGCTCTGTTGATAATTTATTCGTACGATATAATGAGCAACAGGACTTAACAGATTTTTATGAACGTTCAAGAAAAGTCAAGGACGATGAATATGTGTATAAACAATTACAGTTTTTTTGTGACAATGAATTGCGATTGTACCTAACAGCATTCAAAAGTCCCTCTACACTGAGGATGAGATTAAAAAGGTTTTTTCCAAAAGCCTATAATAAATGGTTGTATAAATATCATGATAGGGATTTATTGTTTGCTCTTCACACGTTAAGATCAGAACAGAATCGTGAGACTGCAATTGTAGGAATAGAGCATTTGTTGAATATTTGAATTTGATATAAATGAAGCAAAAAGTAGTTGTTATTGGACATGGTTATACCTCACGGTTGGGCATTATCCGTTCTTTAGCAGAATTGGATTGTGAGATAACTGTCATAGCAATGGTTTTTCACAATTGGATTGGTCGTTTTATTCGTTTTGACTGGGGGAAACCCATTGACTGCTATAGTAAGTACGTCAATCAGATGTTTTATTGTTATGCCAGAGACGGTGAGGGGTTAATCAATTTGTTGCTTCTGAAATGTACAGATCCCGAGCAAAAAGTAATCATTATTCCAGATAGTGATTATTCTGCAATGGTCATTGACAATAATCAAAATAGGCTTAAAGATTATTTTTTATTCCCTAATATTTATCATACTCCAGGTTTGGTAGAACACTGGATGGATAAATCTGTTCAAAAAGATCTAGCCAAGAGCGTTGGAATGAATGTTGCATCGGCAAAAGAGGTACGGATAATGAACTCTAAATATGAAATGCCAAAAGTAACCTTTCCCTGTTTCACAAAACCGCTAGCGACTATAAATGGAGGCAAGCAGTTTTTGAAAAAATGCAATGATGAACTAGAATTGAAACGGGTTCTAGATTCGGTAGCTTCTGTTGAGCCAGATATTGATATTCTAATTGAAGACTATAAAGCCATCGCGAAAGAGTATGCAGTTCTAGGATTTTCAGACGGAAAAGAAGTTGTTATCCCTGGAATTATTGAATTTATTGCAAATAGTAAAAGTCATTTCGGAATAGCTCGAGAAGGAAAAGTAATTCCCGTCACAGGTTTTGAGGTAATAATCGATCACTTCAAAAGTCTAGTTCTACATGTAGGTTTATGTGGCCTTTTTGATATAGATTTTTATGAATGTGATGGTGACCTCTATTTTGGTGAATTGAACTTAAGATTTGGTGGTTCTGGTTATTCTATTACCAAAATGGGAGTAAACCTTCCGGTTATGTTGGTAAAATCATTGTTGGGTGAAAGCTTAGAAGGAATGAATAAAATGATCAGTGGTACAGCCCATTATAGTAATGAACGTATGTGTATTGATGATTGGAGTTATGGTTACATTTCCAAGGAAGAATTCTTGCACATGATTCTTTCGGCAGATATTCATTTTATCTTAGACGAGGAAGATTTGGCTCCCCAAAAGAAACTGAACGCATTTGTCGTGTTGCAAGGAATGAAACGGATAATGCGAAAGATTAAGAATAAATGTAGGTAATTATAATGGAAGCAAAAAAAGAAATTCAAATAGAAGAACTAAAGAAGATTCAACTTGACATCCTTCTTTCTATACATGATTTTTGTAAAGAGAATCATATACAGTATTCGTTGGCAGACGGATCCTTATTAGGGGCCATTCGGCATCAAGGATATATACCTTGGGATGATGATATTGATATATGTCTTCTTCGTAGCGATTATGAAAGACTAATAGAATTGTTTCCTCAGTTATATAGAGGGAGGATTGCAATAATTTCTTTAGAACGCGATGAACAATGGGCGTGTCCTTTTGCTAAAGCATATCGTGTTAATACGACTTTCCAAGAAGAATCGCTTAATAATAAACGCCAAATAGGCATTGGGATTGATGTTTTCCCATTAGATGAGGTTCCTGATGAAGATAAAGAATGGAAGTCCTATAATAGGAAACGCAAATTGCTAGTCTCTCTATTGATACTCAAATGGATGAAATGGCGTAGAGGGCGTTCGCTTCTTAAGAATATGATAGCATTGGCATCCAAGTTTTTCTTGTTTCCATTCTCGTTTCGGCAAATAGCAGTTTGGATTGATCGTTATAGCCAAAAGAATAATTCAAAAGGATACAATTATTTGTATGAGAATTGTATGGGTATGATTATAAAAAATCGTTTTGAAAAATCTGCTTTTAGTAAGACAAAAGAAGCTATTTTTGAGGGGCATCATGTCATGATTATGGAAGGATATGATAATTGTCTTAGTAATTTCTATGGCAATTATATGCAACTCCCGCCAGAAAATAAACGAATATCACATCATGCTTTTAAAGCATATTGGAAATAAGTAGATAATTTTATACGTTTTTTAGTATTATTATAGGCATTATATGTCGAAAAAAGTTTTTTTTCTCTTAGCATTTCAATATGTATTATTTGTCGTGTTTATTGTTTTGTTTAGCAAAAGTCTGAAGACGAGTTTTTACATTTTTGAAATTTTTTTGTTTGCGATGGTGTGTATGCTAAATAGGAAACGACTATGGACCTCCTTTAAGGCCGTTTCTACAGGGATCACCTTCCTAAAGTTGCTTTTGGCTTATATGATAATTGGTGGCGTATATTTGGCTCTTTCATATAATGATTTTTTTACACGTTATTGGCATTTATATAATTTAGATTATAACTCACATTTTATTGCTCGGCATTTTTTCATTGTAGTTCAGTTCTTTGTATCGATTGGTCTAGGGTATACTTTTTATATTAGTAAATTTGTTTTTTCGTTAAATAACAAATATGTTATCTTCATCTTTTTAGGACTGATATTTTTCTTTGTTGGATTAAACTTTTCTGAAAGTTCGAAAACTTATTCTACTCTAATTGTTTTGCTAATATCTTTATTAAGTGTAAACAATAAAAAGTTCGTGTTCCTTCTATTATTCATTATTCCTTTATTTATTACATTTTCTTCCTATACGATAGGGCTTCTGTCTCTAATATTCTTGATTTTCTTCATGGGCCGTCTTTCCAAAATGCTTTCAAAACATGGAATGCTTAAAGTATCGTTTTTTTTGATGTTTATGATTCTTCTAATGTTGGCTTATTCAACGTTGATATCAGAAAAAATTGATGAAGACGTAAATAGTACCTGGCGTCTTGTTGTTTGGATGAACGAGGTCCGAACATTGATTCGGACACAGTTTATGGGCGTTGGATTCGGAACGGCTTATGTAACGATTGACATTCTTCAGCAGACAGACAACATCAATATGTACCTTAAGACTGAAAATGGCTTTTCGGAAGGTATATTCATTATTGCTAATCACAATTCTATTCTTAATACATTTTATAGAATGGGAATAATAGGAGGTTTAGTGTTCCTTTTCATCAATCTTTCTTTGTTTAGGTGGTTTCTGAAAGTAAACCAAGCATCTCTTCCTGAGAGAATGAAAAGGTATCTTTGGTGGGCAATGGCAAACTATGTTTTTAATTTCGTTATAATGGCATTAAATCCAGGCTTAGAGATGTTGCAGTTCTCAATAGGCTTCCAATTGTCTTTGGCCATTTTACTATCTCTGCTGCTTCATAGTTCCTATTTAATTAAACAGCATGGTGTTCTAAAAAGAATAAATGTCATTTGATGCTTTTTTTATTTGTAGGTATGGTTGGTGATGTCTTTGTAAACTGTGTATTGATGTGCCTATGAATAGGATTTTTTTCTTTTTGATATTATCTTTTTTCCTAATTATTAACTTAAAAGCTATAGCTTGTAATAGAAGAGTGATATTGCAGGATGAAGGACAATCGAATTATTTAAATAGCAGTTTGGTTAGTAAAGGCTATACTACTTATGTCGTCAAATCTGATTACTCTCTTGGCAATCAAAAATTGAAACTTAAAGAAGGAACTATTTTCGAGTTTGACGGGGGAAGTATTCATGATGGCATTTTGGAGTTGTCGACGGATTGTATGTTAATTGGGGCCGTTTATTTACGAAGAGCGTGTAGAAATGTTGAAGTTAGAATCAGTGGACAAAATGTATGCTTAGAGCGTGTTGAGATAATTAATGAATCAGGTATTGGGTTACAATCACATACAAATTGTAGTCATCTTTCCATTCTCGATAGTACAATTTCGTCTTCGTGTGATAATGCTGTAAAATTAGTAGCAGATCATATTGAAGGCGTTACAGAAAACGTTCGTTTTGAAAATTGCGTTTTTTACTTCCGTCGAATGGGTGTCGAAATTCAAAATCATGGCAATAATTCTTGCCGCTATAATAAATTAACTATTTCTAGATGCTGTTTCAAGATGCTGCTTTCCCCAGAATATGGTTATGCAATTTCTTTGTCTGGTAATGGGCGCAATGCTAATATATCATCAAATACAATCAATGGAACAGTTGTTGGTGTAGAAATAGTCGGTTTTAGTGATGTTAAAATTAGGGACAATACTTTTCTAGATATTACTGCAAAAGCTATTGTAGCCTCTAATGAGCGTATAATGTCTGATATAACTATTGCAAGAAATAGAATAATATGCCCTAAAGCAAAATTGCAAATTCTTAATACTTGTAACCTTTCTATAAAGAATAATGACTTACGTCTTATGAATTTAGAACTTGGAGGTTGTACTCAAAGCATTATATCTGATAACAACATCTATTGTTATGGTCATTATGCCGTAATGATTGATGGCACCAACAAAGAGTCACGAAATAATATAGTTCAGAATAATACGATAGAGCAATTAGGAGATAATTGGGCGGTGTTTCGATGCTATGGGAAAAATGCTACAAAAAATAAGTTTTTGAGAAACAAGATTAAAAGGGCAATTTCTAAAGGCGTGCTTTACGACCAAAAGAATGGGGCAGCAAATAATGTGTTAATAAAGTGAATCTTAAAAAAAGAAAAATATTGTTGATATTACATCTTCCACCTCCTGTACATGGTGCGGCGATGATGGGATTCTATTTGAAGCAGAGCCAGTTGCTTCATGAGACTTTTGATAGTCGGTTCGTTAATTTGACTACGGCATCGAGTCTTGAAGATATAGGCAGGGCAAG
>AUXO013805894.1_pt1 | contig 12801 bp, 12 predicted proteins | sample 768731 | NCBI WGS metagenome assembly AUXO01 (sample SAMN02715735, study PRJNA202380) | gut metagenome | biome: sheep rumen | host: Ovis aries | place: New Zealand: Palmerston North
CCAAAGTCTTTATTTCTCTTTATCACTAGGTGTTTCATCTTCTTCCTTATGTTTAACTCTATCTCTAAGTTCGGCTTTCTTACCATCGTTCCATCTATCTACAGTTCCCACCAGATAACCAGTTATTCTTCTAAGTCTTTCAAATGGAACACCTTCACCAATCTTCGTTTCAGTTTCCGTTTCCATTATTCTTTATCTTCTTTCTTTGCAAGTTCAACTTTAATTTCACAAAGTTGGTCAATAATCTTGTCAAGTTTAGTACCAATAGAATCAAGCTGTTGATGAAGCATCTTATTATCTGCTTCAAGTAAGGTTATTCTTGTTTCAAGAGAATCGTGAGCTTCATCTCTTGATTTCTTTGTGTTATTTCGTTGATAATATATGATAAGATACAAGATGGCTGCTATGACAACCATCTTTATATCCCCAGACGAAATTGCTTGTGATAAGAATTCTTCCATACGTTCTCCTTAATCGTCACTTTCGTAGAAGTATGTAAGGTTTATATTATGTGGATAATAATTTGATTCAGTTGAGTTAGACTTACCTTTAATACCGATATAAGCAATTTCCCCAGCAGCATAACCTGGGTTCTTATGGAATTGGAAGGTTACAGTATTACTATATTGACCTCTTTGTAAAGGATCTTGTTCTTCAGTATAACTCAAAGCAAGCAAGTTCTCTACGTTAACATTCTGTGAACTCTCATAGAATTTGAAATTAAACTCACCACCAGATGTATAAGCACTAGTCAATGGAACAACTGAAATACTATCATAATCAGTCTGTGGAGTACAATAGAAGGAACCAATAATCTTTGTTGGATATTTACCATTATGAGTTGGCAAAGTAATAGCTTTAATTGGTTGAATGTTTCCACCATAACTTGATTCACTAAAGTATTGAGTTTCCATAAAGACATCTCGTTTAGGTGTTGGCAACTGTTCCCAGATTACTGTGCCATTCTCATCACAAGTTAGATATGTACCAGTAACAGTTGGAGTACTTATAACTGAACCAAGCTCATGATTATCTACATAAGCATCAAAGGTTTGAGCTGTATTATCATATTGGAATCTCAAGTCACCAGTCCAACCTGTAGTACCTGGAACATAGACTGATACAGATTTGGCTGCATCTATATTATCTCTTGCTTGCTGCTTCTCTGCAGCTGTCAAGGATTGTGGTATATTGTTTAGAACTTTATTTACACTCATTTGTTATTTCTCCTTTAAATTAAACGCAAACTGGTGGATTAATGTCATCTTTAACTAGACGAACTGAATAAGCACCACCGTAATGTGTAGATGGAACATAAGAACCATTATCATTTATATGATTAGCATCATATTGAATAGCCGCAACATAACTATATCCAGCTGGAGAACAACCACCTCCTGTTTGGCTAGCAGATACAAACCATGTACATTGACCAACTGCATAACCAGGTAGTATCATACTTCCACCTTCCATAAGCATAAATCCTACTGGTAATGCATTGAATCCAGATGAATTATTACCATTATAATAATTTGGAGGCATATACCACCCATAATCAGATTTAATATTATTAACTTTAATATGAGTATCTAAATTATCCCATGTATCAACTTCATAATATTTACCAGTACATCTTGGTAAATGCCATCCAGGTATCGTATCAACAATTCTCTTTGCTGCTTCAAATGTATAATAGTATTGAGTACCAAAGTTTGTACCATCTCTTCCAATAACATTATCAACCTTATATATTCCAGGACCACCATCATCAACTTCAAGATTCTTATTAGTCCAAATTGAATCACTAAAGTAAGTATATCCATATTGTTTAGGTGAAATCTTAACCCAGTTATCACATAACCATTTGGTAGAGAACTGCCATGTACCAGATACAGTTACATCACTACCTTCAAATCTAAAGTATCTATCATTATACAATCTAGCACCAGATACATTATAATTCATAAAGGTATAATATGGATTATCTGTATGAGAAAGTTTGACAACATAACCATCATAACCTTCAACTGGTTCAGCAGTTATAGTTCCACCAGGAGTAGATAATATGTTAACGTGTCGCTTAATACTGTATGGTTGACTACAGTTTATCCATCTTCCGTTATTGACTACTATATTTCCATTGTGAACTATCATTATAGAGTACCTTTATAAGATTTAAGTCTAATACCAGTATGGTCTGAAGCATAACCAGACATCAAATAGTTATTTGGTGTAGAAGATTTAGCTGCATAACCATAACCATCAGCATGTACAGATATAGTACATATATCAGATATACTAGTTAATGTAACATTCTCATCAATAAAGTCTGAGATTCTAATTTGTTCTGGTAAATCTTTAGTCAATGACCAATAGAAATAAAGTTTATGTGTATGTAAATCAAACAATAATCTTATATAAATACCAGGTATTTCTCCAGGAGAAGTTCCAGGTTGTATATGATTCATTGTTTCTGTATAACTTTGATATGATAAAGTAGAAGTCCATTCATATACACCATAGTCAATGTCTTCCCAAACTTGCGATATAGGTAATGAAGTAATGTTAAATAAATACCCAGTATTATATGAAGAATTACCACGTATGTCAACTGACAAACGACATATATCTTGACTTAATACTGTACCAGATTGTTTAGAAGCTCTCCAAGGAAAGTATGGAAATTCAAGCAATAAATAATCATCATTCTGTCTTTCTACAGGTATTGAAACTGATTTATATAAGTTAATTTGTCCTTGTACTTTAGAAGTTGAAGTTGTAGATGTCTTAATATAAGTATCTGATTTAATATAAGAAGAAGCAGAATAAATTGATAAATCACCATACTGTCCTTCAAATAAAGTATACCACTGACCACTAGGAGGTGGTTCTGGGGCACCATTTGGATTTAACCAATTACCATTTATATTTAATACTTTATTATTGATTGTGAGCATTTGAACCTCTTACACAATAATTATTACTTCCATCCAGAACCAATTTGATCAGTTTCTGCTTTAGATTCTGCTGTACTACTACTTCCACATCTATTAAAGCATCCACTATGACTTGTGGGTGGATTTGCCTGAGAACTCATTTGTTGGTACAAAGCAAGCTGTCCACCTTCAACATAATATGTTTCATAGAAAGCATTCGTTACATCAGTTAATGCAGTTGTATCAAATAGTGGTATAGTTCCAATTAAGTAATCGTGAGCGCAGTCTTCAAATCGTTCCATATTTGTAACACCAGTTGAATTTAATCCAAGTAATCTATGTACTTTATGCTGACCCCAGAAACCAATAGAATCAGTCATTAATCTTCGCCAACTTGTATTCTCATAATGTATATCCCAAGTTCCATTGTCATCAACTCTTGTCCAAGTTCCATTAAATCCTTTATTACTACAATCATAAGTTGTATCATTTAACTGTACTCTTACAGTGTATGGTGGAAGATTTAATGGATTCCAAGGGTCTACAGGTTGTGGTTCAGGTGGAACATAACCAACTGTAGCAAGATTTCCATTTACTCTAACGAGTTTATTATTGAATCTTATCATATTAGGTATCCTTTACTAGACGAACTTGGTGAGCATAATCACTTAAATAGCCATAACTATCATAGAAACGATTATCATAACTTTGGAAACCAAATGCAGCAGAATCAGTTGGATACTCTTGATTATTTGAAATAAACCAATAATAAGACCAAGTTCCATCACCATAATCTGCGCCTTGAATTAATGGGTAATACCCAACTGGAATACTATTGAAACCATAATCATCAGTTCCATTATTATCATTCCATCCTGTTGTTGATTTAAGTTTACCACCTGCAGTTTCATAACCGCCAGCAGTTAATGCTAAATTTCCAATTTCACTATCATTTGGCAAATGCCAACCAGGTATATTATTTGCGATTCTTTGTGCAGCAGCAAGTGTATAATAATACTGTGTTCCGAAATTTACACCATTAGCAGTTACATTGTGTCTAATATAAACTCCACCTTGCCCATCATCTATATCCAAGTTCTTTGATGTCCAAGTATAATCTCCAATAGTAACTTCGTCAAATGGATCTGAATAGAACAAACCAACTGGTCTACCATTTATTGTAAGATTTGATAATACTAAATCACTCATAAATTACTCCTTCCAATCTGATGGTATTTGAGCCAATTCTGCTGAACCAGTTAGAGTATTCTCACCACAGCGATAGAATGTATGTGAATGATTACTTGGTGGATTTGTTTGAGAACTTGCTTGCTGATAAAGTGCTAAAGCACCAGATTGTACATTTAAACAATTATTAAATGCGTGACTTATATCTGTTACTTTAGAAGTATTAAATAAAGGAATAGATGTAAGTGAAGAACAACTAGCAAACATCCCATACATGTTTGATACATTTGAAGTATCAAATAAAGGAATCGTTAATAGTGAAATACATTCCATAAACATGTGGTTTGTAAACATTACACTTGATGTATCAAATAATGAAACTGTAGTAAGTGAACTGCAACCATATAACATATACTGCATATCAGTAATACCTGTAGTATTTCCTCCAAGTACTTCAACTATATTAGTAGAATTATAGAGTAAACTATCAAAGTTAGTACCACTCTTATATACGTCATACACATCTGATGTTCCATCTACTAAAGTAGCAGTTTCATAAGTTGCCACAATAAATTTAACTGGAGGCTGTCCATTATTGGTTCTAACTCTCACTGTATTAGATGGAATTGGAGGTAATGGTCCTGGTCCAGGTGGAGTAGGTCTAGATGCCATAATTGTTAAAGGTCTTATAATCATATATTTACCGTATATATTAAATTAGCTGCATTTGTATTAGAAGTATATCCCAAATCAGTTTCCACACCATCTTTAATACCAGCAACGTGCATCGTAACTGTCATTGAACCACCACCATACCATTTACCAGTCTTTACTTCAATAGTTGCTGGAACATTATCTGCAGTGAAGTTAATGTCAATAGCATTACCATACCAAGATTTACCTTGGTCATTATTATCCCATTGAATTGCTGTATCTTTATCGGTAGAAGAAGCTTCTTGCCAACTACCATTATAATACCATAATGAAGTAACTTGTGAATTAGTAGCTTGAACTCCATCAATATGTAGACCAGCCATATTAAAGTTATCATTGGATGACCAAGTTAAATGTACTTTATATGAGTCATAACCTTGTGCAGGTAATTGGAATACGAGAGTAGAACCAAGGTAGGCTTGTGCTATCTTGGTTGAACCCACATACATTTCTGCTATCTTTGATGAACCAATGTTACTCATTATTAGGCTCCAGTACCACCCCAAGAACTAGGAATTTGTGCTAGTTCGGCAGTACCAGTTGTTGTATTTCTACCACAGTTGCTAAATGTACCAGAATGGTTAGATGGTGGATTAGTTTGTGATGATGCTTGTTGATACAATGCTAAAGCACCGCTAGTTACGTTGGAACAATCCTCAAACATACTACTCATATCAGTAACACTAGAAGTATTAAATAAAGGAATAGATGTAAGGGAAGAACAAGAATAGAACATTTCATGCATATTCGTAACACTAGAAGTATTAAATAAAGGAATAGATGTAAGGTAAGAACAATCACCAAACATACTACTCATATCAGTAACACTAGAAGTATTAAATAAAGGTACTGTTGTAATAGCTGAGCTACCAAACATTGTATTCATATTAGTAACACTAGAAGTATCAAATAAAGGTATAGTTTCAAACCCACAACCTCTGAACATACTTCTCATATTTGTAACACCGGTTGTATTGGCACCTAATACTTCATCTACATTGGTAGAAATATTTAATAAATTACTAAAGTCTGTTCCACTCTTATAAACATCATATACGTTTGATGTACCTGCTACTAATGTTGCAGTATCATAAGTGGCACCGTCCTCTTTACTAGGGGCATTTCCATCTCTTGTTCTTACTCTAACTGTGTTAGGTGGAAGATTCAATGGATTGTATGGGTCACCTTCTTTCTTTGTGAGCCACTTGTCGTTGACTGCGTTCTTTAATACTTTACCATTTAATGTATAAACTGTTGACATTGTTATTTCTCCTTATTATGTCTCTGGAATTAAATATAATACTGATGAAACTGGTGATGCTGGAAGAGTTTGAACAACCTGTATATCAGTAATACCTTGTGTATTTAGATCTTCCAATGTTGGAATTGCTGAAGCAAGAGCATAATCGCTAAGTTCAATTTCTTCAAAGTCTACTTCTTCTTCTGTTGGTAATGTAGGTATAGAAGCACTAACAGCTTGAACTTCACTCTTAGTTGCTAAATTAGTAACATCTGGAATGGCTGAAGCAAGTGCATAATCACTTAGTTCAATTTCTTCAAAGTCAATTTCTTCTTCTTGTGGTAAAGTAGGTATTTCAGCAGAAACTGCATTAAGTTCAGCTTTAGTAGAAAGATTACTTACATCAGGAATTGCAGATGCAAGAGCATAATTACTTAAATCAAGTTCTTCAAACTCTACTTCTTCTTCAGTTGGTAGAGTAGGAATAGAACCACTTACAGTTTGAATTTCAGCTTGTAATGTTCCACTAACAGATACAAGGTCGGCCATAGTAACATCACTTGTACCACTTCCACCAACTGCACTAATAATAGCAGAAGAACCAGTTACTTCAATACTTACATTTGTACCTGCTACTAATCCAATAGGATTGTCAAGTGATACAACACTATCTTCAACTTTAACACCACTAGCACCACTTAATGGGTCAGGAATGTCAATACTAGCAATAGCATTATTAACATAAGTTTCAGTAGCAAAGTTTGATACATCTGGTATAGCAGCACTAACTGTCTGTAATTCACTCTTTGTTGCTAGATTGCTAACATCTGGTATAGCAGCTGATACAGTTTGAAGTTCGGACTTAGTAGCGAGATTACTTACATCAGGAATTGCTGAAGCAAGAGCATAATCACTCAAATCAAGTTCTTCAAACTCAACTTCTTCTTCGGTAGGTAATTCTGGTATAGAAGCAGAAACCACTTGAATTTCAGTTTCAAGAGCACCAGATACAGAAGCAAGTTCTTCTATTGTTACATCACCTTCTCCACCAGTAGCACTAATGATAGCACTAGAACCACTAGCAGTTATTGTGATGTTATCGCCAGCAACTAAATCAGTAATACCAGTAACGGAAATTATGTCATCTGTAATACCAATATAATCACCAGCTTGATATACAACTGCACCAGTAACAGCACTAATTGCTTCAGTTAAAGCAGTTTCTGTAATGTATTTGTACTTTATTACAGGTGAAATATATACAGCACTTGAATTATTACGGTTAAGATTTACATAACTTCCAGTACCATCGTCATTTGTATATCCTTCAATGCGTATATAATCAATGTTGGAATTAGGATTGAATGTTAAATCTTCAGTAATTATTAAATATGCAACATGATTTGTAGCAGTTATAACTAGTCCATTATATGCTGCTGCAATATTACCACGTGTACGAACTATAATTGAATTAACCGTGTTAGGCAATGTGAAACGATAAGTTCCAGCTTTCAAAGTTCCGTAACCATCTGAATTTCTAGTTGGTAATGTATAGTAACTATAGTACTGACCATAAGCGAAACAAGCATCAGTACTATCCCAAGAACCATAGTTAGTTTCGGTTGATTCACCTACCTTATATGCTTGTCCTTCAGTATCAATTTCAAACTTAGAATTAGGAAGATATACACCAGATGCAGAGTATGGAATATAACCAGTAACAACTGGAATATCTGCCTTAAATGCTACTGTATCATCAACTGAAATTACATTATTAGTTATGTCAATACCACTTCCAGCAGTATAAGAAGCACCACCACTTGAAATAGGTTCAGTTGTCCAAACTGCAGAACCATAAGTAGTATAATCTACTGTCCATTTCTCAATAGCATTACCAGAATCATCGTATGCGATGAAAGTCATTACTTTATTTGCATAATCCCAATCTGTGCAATATGCAAATTGATAACGACGTGGAGAAGAAGTATACTTATAAGCCTTATAAAGTTTAGTAGCATAGTAACTGTCAGATGGACTTACATACTTATTACCATATTCAAATGCTTGTGCTATATTGCTATTTGGCGACCAGTTACTAGGCATATAATTAGGAAGATATACAGACTGCTTCTTGGATGTTGGATCTGTATATATAACTGCCTGAGAATAACCTGAAGTATTAGTAATAGTACTACTATTTCCAAGTGCATATCTATCTAGGTTAACTGTAATACCCAATTCAGGATGTCTTACAGCAAGTGAGAAACTACTCTTCAATAATGCTTGGACATCTGGTGCAGGACCATTTGCACATAATGTAATGTACTTACCATAACCTGCACCTGGTGGTGTTTGGTTAGCAATTACATTCACATCATAGTCGCCGGCATCAAGTACATATCGTCCTCCAGTACTATCACCATATATGTACGAAGGATTAGTGAAAGAAGGACCATTCTTTGATGCTGGGTTGCTATTTGGTGCATATACTATCTGGATCTGGGCTAAACCAGTTACAGCTTCAGGAATATGAAGAATAGCAGGACCTTCGGCACTATAATAATCATCATCATATCCTGGGCTCTTATATACAATATATACAGAACTTGTACCACTTCCAGTACTACCACTTACTTGATTATTATCAAGAATTACGGTCTCAATAGGGAAACCTTGGTCTGTAGGACAGATTACTTTAATAGGTCCACCAGATACATTATTATGAATAGTGAATTTACCAAGTTCAGTTGTTGGCAATTTACCACTAACATCACTTACAAGTTCTACAGTAGCAAATCCACTTACATCAGGAATAGCACTAGCCAAAGCATAGTCACTCAAATCAAGTTCTTCAAACTCAACTTCTTCTTCATCAGGTAATTCTGGGATAGAGGCAGAAACATTGTCAATCTTTGTATTTAATGTTCCACTAACAGTTTCAAGTTCTGCTTCTGTTACATAACCTGAAATAACAGGAGAACCAGTAACAACTGCACTAATGATATAATTGCTACCACTAGCAGTAATACTTACACCTGGACCAGCAATCAATTCACTTTCATTAGGCTTATTCAAGATTTCTGCCACACCACTTGTAGCAGTCCAATCACTATTGACTTGTTGTTCTGGAATCTGAGCAATGATAGCAGCACTAACATTATTAACTTCTGTATGAGTAGCATAAGCACTTGTAGAAGGAATAATAGAAGCATCAACACTAATTGTATCACCAGTTATGTCAATACCATAACCAGCTTGATAATTTACACCTGTAGCTGCACTAGCAGTAGAACTAATGATAAAGTTATTTCCACTAGCTGTAATACTAATGTTATCACCAGCTAACAAACCATATTCTTCAGGTTTATTCTTGATATAATCAACTGAACTTGTATTTGTCTGGTTCCAATCAGATTGAACCTGTGGAGCGATGCCGCTAACAGAAATGACATTGTTTAGAATCTGAATACCATAACCGGCATCATATTCTGGAGAACTTCCACCACTTGAACCATTGCCACCCACATTTGCCAAGCTATGGATTTCAATAAACAAGTCATTAACTGTAGCGTCATCAAGAGTGAAGAATACATAATAATCAGTATCACGATTTAACTTGAACAAGTCATAAGACAATTCAAAGTATTGAGAATCACTTCTTGATTCATCAATATTTATATTGATACTGTTGTTAGTAACATATTCAATATAAGAAGCATAAGTATAATTGTCTTTGAGAACAGTTTGATTATAGCGACCACGAACTGTGATATGATAAGATTGACCTTTCTTAAGTTTAATCTTACCATCGTTAGTAATGTCAATGTTACCTTTAGTTCTAGCCATTGTAGCAGCACCAGTAATGTTATTAGCATAGAACTGACCATACTCAATACCAGTTGTTGGAGCAACATCAATAGAATAAATCTTATTATTTCCACTAACAGTTTCAGTTACAACTAATGTACCACTTGGAGATTGGATACTTACATTTGGAACTTGTTCACCAATAGCGGCAGAAACAATTTGGATTTCAGTTTCAAGAACACCACTAACATTATTAACTTCACTATGTGTAGCATAGTCACTTAAATCTGTAGCACTAGCAGCAATAGTGATAGTTGTAGCATCAGAGAAGATACCAATGTTCTGACCAGCAACGATTTCAATTTCATTGGGTTTGTTCTTGATATATGATGGGTCAGTTGTGTCATCTTCTGTCCAGTCCGATTGAACTTGTTCACAAGCACCTGTAGCAACATTTATAGCTGATACAATACTTTCATCAACATAATTTGTAATGTCACCAGATACAGTTTCAACTGTATGGATTATATCACCACTTACATTGGTAATTGTTTCAACTAAATCACCACTTACACTATTAACATATTCAATGATGTTTCCACTAACTGCACTAACTTCATTGTGAGTAACGAAATCTGATACATCTGGTATTGCAGAAGCAAGTGCGTAATCTGACAAATCTATTTCTTCAAATTGTACTTCTTCTTCATCAGGTATAGCACCACTAACATCATTAATTCTTTCATTTAATACAGAAGAAACTGCACTAACACTAGCATTTGTAGCATAAACTGTCAAATCTGGTTTATGTTGAATATATGCTGGAGAACTAGAATCTTGTTCAGTCCAATCACTCTGTACTTGTTCATAAGTACCAGTTGGAATACTAGCACTAACTTCAGCAATCAAATTTACAAGGTCACCACTAACACTGGTAACTCTAGCATCTGTATATGCTGTAGCAATGTTAACTGCAGAAGCAATAATTTCACTTGCGTCAATGTTTAAGTGACTATTAATATAATCCATATCAACTGAGATGATGTTTGTTTCGTCATTAACGAAGATACCATCACCACCAGTATAACTTCCACCAACACCACTAACTGTAGTACTTAAGATAGTAGTAATGTCAACAATACTAATCTTATTTAAGTCTACATTTGGTTTATTTGGATAATCAACATCCCAAGCAAGTTTCAACTTGACATCATAATAGTTCAAGTCATTTGGGGTAACTAATACTGTAGAACCATTAATAGACTGACTATGATAATATGAATCGTCTAAGTCAAACTTCCATTCTTGGGCAATAGTATTTGGGCCTTCCAAATAGAGTTTACCACTACAGTTTCTATCAAATGCTCCATTCTCAAAGAGAGCATTAAAGTTAAACTGATAGACGTGTCCAGATTTCAATCTGAAACCATCCATATTTGGAGTATATCCAATACCCGTTACAGCATCGTTTATAAGGTCAAAGGAGCCATCTAGCTCAACAGTATAAGCATGAGCAATCGCATACCCAACAGAAGAATTACTGCTCAGTCCGGATACAGTCTGTTCAAGTACGTCAATTCTATCTATTGTATCTTGAATACTTAAATCAAAGTTTCCATTTCCATCATTATTTACAGAAACTGTACCATCTTCAGATGTAATTGTTATATTTAATACACCACTGCCACCAGCCATACCTGGACTGACATGATAACGGCTCATAACGAGAGAGCCATACTTATTGTAAACATAAACATCGTAAGCTTGATCTGGATCTGCTAATACAATGTTTGCTCCAAGACTATCAAGGGGAATCTGAAATGGATGTAAGGTTCCATTGAAATCACTGGCACAATAATACTTATCACGTGTACCAGCTATATAAACTTCTATCCAACCTTCTGTTAATGGCTTACCCGCAGTATTAACAAATTGGAATGTAGGGGCAAGCAAATATGCCCAACTTTGCATATCATCGGCGTTAATCATATAAATCCTTATCTCCTAAGCGTAGCTGCTATGATTTATGTTACATCAATAATTAGACATATAAATAGTATAAATCCTATGGATAAATAAATTTAGAGGGGGCCCACCCTCCCCAAATAAATAATATAATATAGAGGAAATTATGGAAATACCCAAATGGAAAGACCCTGGACGCAAACGAGCGACAGATATACAATATACCGACCCAAACTTCACCAAATACTATGATTTAGACCTAGATGACTTTACTAGACTAGTTATTAAACTGCGAAATAAACAACAGTTAACTGAGCAAGAGAATAACAGATATGGAATATATGTTCTAACTATGGCTTTAATCGTACAAGAAGGTCCCAAATTTAAGAATAAATGTAAGCAAGAGAGAGAAGAAATGCTTGAATACCAAACTTTAGAATTATTAACTGGGTTACCACAGTTTGACCCAAATAGAGGTTCTTCAATTTACTCATTTGGATATAGAATTGGATATACTAGTGCTTGTCATTATTATACAGATAAGATTAGTGACTATAAGAAGAAACAAGAAATTGACAAGCACTGTGAAGAAGAATGGTTTGAATATATGGAAGAATTTAGCACCCACAAAGTTTCAAATTTAAATAAGGAGTAATAAATGGCAGATAAGAAGATTAGCATAGACTTCGTACCAATGGATAGTTATGCTTGTGGATTGTATAGAGTTAAGAATATAGCAGATGTATTATATGGTACTTACAATGTAACCATCTCTCCACCTGGTTCTTTCCACTATCACAATCAAGATTATATCTTTACTCAACGAGCAGTTGGTACAAAGAATATGGAAACTCTATTGAAGATTAAACGTCAAACTAATGTCAAGTTTATTATTGACTTTGATGATAATGTATGGGATGAATTGCCAAAGTATAACTTCACAAAGATTAA